>ERZ772786.613-NODE-613-length-14710-cov-3.016377_pt1 | contig 14710 bp, 19 predicted proteins | sample MGYA00511473_ERZ772786 | MGnify/ENA primary metagenome ERZ772786 (study PRJEB29015, sample SAMEA2738025) | human oral metagenome | biome: human oral; feature: human-associated habitat; material: saliva | place: China | collected 2252 ...
GCCAACTAGCGATCCCAATATGAAAACCACTACTTCTAGTGGACTTTCAAATACTTTCTCATCTCTATCTTTTTCTTTCATCTTTCTTCTCCCTCTTCGTCACTAGGTTTAGCTTTTATTTGTTGTTATAAAATGTAGCTTAGCTATATAATCTCCTTACAGGCTGTTTGGCCGAGTTTTTAGAAAGGAGATTGTTATGCGTTTAAATCCTGATTGTATGAGAGATGTTCTTCTTGTAGCCGAAGAGAACCTTCCATTAAATGGCTCTTTACCTATGAGTGATTTGCTCCCATTGCTCCCTGGTTATTCAAAAGATGAAATAACGTACACTTGTTTAAAATTGAATGAAGCTAATCTTTTGAACATCTTTAAAACCCCCTATCCCGGCGGAACTTTTGTAAACGATATTCGCGAGATCACTTACAATGGTCACCAATTTCTTGAAAACATCCGCAATCAATCGACTTGGGAAACCGTTAAGCAGAAACTGTCTCTTCTAGGATCTTCATCAGTTCCAGTTATTATGTCAGTAGCTTCACAAGTAATACTTAACAAAATCAGTTCTTCACTTTAAGGAATGTTTTTATCACCTTTTCTTGGGCTTTTCGCATGTCGTTTGCATTAACCTCAACTTGTTTTTCAACTAGAATCCATGTTGTTGCGCAAAGCCCAATTTTTTGTGCCATTCCCCATATCAGTAACGCTATGTTTAGTGCTATGGATACTATTGCTATTACTGTTACTATTTGCATTTCTCAAAGCCTCACATTCATGACTTTTACTAATGAATCGACTATCTTTTCTGCTGGTTTAATGGTTGCTGCGTTAATGCTCATGTTCTCTATAATCTCGAACAGCTTATTAGCTGTCCTCACTTGAATCCCTTGCAGACTTAACTCTTTATCTTCTTTTGTGTTAATGAGCTCGACGATTACATTGGTCTTCGAGATTATGTCATCATCGGTAATATCTGCGATAAGTTCGCCAGTGTTATCTTTGATGACTATTTCTTTTACTTCTTTATTGCCTATTTTCATATTTGTACTCCTCTTCATCACTGTTTAGTTTTCTAAACTTAATGGCAAAAAAAATATTTGTTTATTTCTGTTTCTGAAATTCCTAGAAGCTTCATGGCTCTACTCATTTCCGCCTGACTCCACTCAGCATTGTTATTTAATTTCAATGATAGTGTAGACCTGCCAATTTCCAATGCATCTGCGAACTTTTCAAACGTTGTATATTTAGTTTTGATTATTTGTTTGAGATTTGTATAATCGTAATTCATTGCTCCCTCCTTTGTTTAGTTTTCTAAACTATAACGCATGTTTTTTTCCTTGTCAACCCTTTTGTTTAATTTTCTAAATATTTTTGTTTGATTTTCTAAACGTGATGTGTATAATGATATTACCTTATAGATAAAGGAGATTTGAATGGATATTAGGACTGAGAGATTAAATAAAGCATTTAAAGCTTCTGGATTATCACAAAGCGAGCTTTGTGATAAGGCTGATATAAATAAAGGCGCATTATCTTCTTACTTATCTGGTAGATATTTTCCTAAACAAATTGCATTAGAAAAATTATCATCTGTATTAAATGTGTCTATTTCTTACTTGATGGGTTTCGATGTTTCTACATCAGAATCAAGTGTCAATCAATCACTCCCATCAAACATCATGGTGCCAGCTGGTCGACAAATTCCTATCCTAGGAACAATCTGTGCCGGGAATGGTATTCATTGTGAAGAGAACTTTGAAGGCTATTTCTTGGTAGATAGATCTATAAAAGCTGACTACTGTCTTAGAGTTAAAGGTGACTCTATGATTGATGCCAATATATATGATGGTGATATTGCTTTCCTGAGGAAAGATTTTGATTTCATTGATGGCGAGATCTACGCAGTATGCTATGGTGCTGAAGAGTCGGCTTCTCTAAAGAAGTTATACAGGGTGGATAATAAGATGATGCTTCAACCATGCAATGCGGATTATACTGCTGCGTTTGTTGATGTAGACGACGTACTAATTGTTGGTGAATGCATAGGCACCTATCATGCTCGATAAATTATAGAGTTAATAGCTCATGCTATGGCAATTCCACTCTGTACATCTTAGGAGTGATTGCAGATATATTTATTATTATTTAATAGGAGGAACTATTATGAAAACATGGAAGCTGATATCTGGAATTTTATCAATTGTTTTAGCTGCATTTGTATTATTCCAATCAATGGCTGTTGGTTTAGGCAACTCTCTTTCTGAGAACGGAGAAACAAGTGGAAGTGCTGGATTTTTAGTAGCAATTCTCTTAATTGCTGCCGGTGTCACAGCAATTGTAGTTAGAAAAAGCGTTAAAAAGGGTGCTCACATTGCATTAATTATCATGTATGGTTTAGCTGCAATTGTTGGTTTTACAATGGCAGGCAGTTATGAGGATCTAAAAATCTGGGCTGGTTGGTGCTTAATCTGTGCAATACTTGCTGTTGTTGCAATCATTAAATCTAAAAACATTACCGAAGAGGATAACTAATCATTATAATCAAATAAAAATAGAATATATGGCTAATAAAGCTGTAACGAACAAATGAGCAGTTATTAACGATTTAATATTTTTGTTATTGAAATTCCAATTCCCTGATGGTATAATGTGTAAACGAATTAAATGAGCGGGCGAGGTGTCGCCCTACCAGAAGGGATTTAGAGAAATCTAAATCCCTTTTGTGTTATATGTGAGGTATATATGGATAAAGGTTTTACTACATTTGAAAGACAAATAGAAATTTTAAAAGAGAGGGGTCTTATCATAGAAAACGAAGAGGCTGCTATGGATGCCCTAAAAAGATATGGCTACTATAATATTATTAATGGATATAAGGATCCCTATATCACTATTATTGATGGTGAGGAACGCTATATATCTGAGACTACTTTTGAACAGATATATGCATTATATTTATTGGACAGGCAACTGCGCAACGTTGTTGTGAATGCTATGCTAGATGTTGAAGATCATTTAAAAACTGCTACAGCTCATGTTATCGCAGAAGCTTTTACTGCTGATCAAGACCTTTATCTGGATAAAAAGAATTATAGGCAAGGAAAGAGAATAGGTACTTCGTCCGACTATTCTATAGATCCATTATTCAAAAAGTTTAATAAAATAATTCGTGATGATATTCAACCCGTGAAACATTATCGTGAAACATATGGTAATGTTCCACCTTGGATTTTGCTCAAAGAAGCGGGTTTCGGTAATATCGTAAACTTTATCAAACTACAAGAAGGACCTCAAAAAAGGAAAATTATCTCATTAATATATAATTTCCCAGAATCTCTAGTTGACACAAGCAACGATGTTTACAACTTGTTTATGGATACATTGTTCATTTGTCTCGATTACCGTAATCGTGCAGCACACGGTGGGCGACTTTATAACTTTGAATCCAAATCTGAATTTAGATATAACCCTCTCTTGCATGGTTTGATGAAGGTTACCCAATCTGATTTTCGCGTTGGCAAAGGGCATTCTGGACTAATGACATTAGTTGCCGCTCTGCGATTCTTTGACAACAGTAATATAGCTCTTATGCTTAATGTTGGACTTGAATATTGGGCAAAAGAGCATTTGACTAAATTCCCTAAAGACAAGGAATATCTATCGAAATACTTGCCTATTAATCTTGATTAAATATGAAAACAACCACACCTGCGGCAACAGATGTGGTTGTGGAAATTGGCATCGTTTGAGATACACAAAGCTCCAACAAGAGTATATCAGCGATGCCTTGTTATTACAAGCAGGGCACTTTTTGTGCTTAAACTCAGGAGGCTGATATGAATTATGTGCGTAGATCATTCACATATAATGGTAAACGTTATTGTGTATATGGAAAGACTGAACGAGAAGCTATTGAAAAGCTCATACTAAAAAGACAGGCTCTTGAGAATGATGAATTAATCAATCCAGCAAAGCGGACAGTATCATCCTGGGCAATTGAGTGTGTTGATACATATAAAGTAAGGCAAAGTTCTATTACTCGTGAGAAGTATCTACAGAAAATGCAGTCATATGTTCTCAAAGAGATTGGATCTATGCTTCTCAAGGATGTGTCACCTATCATATGCCAACAGGTATTAAATCTAAAGGCTGACAAGTCTAAAGCTACTATAAACGATACCTATCAAATGCTACGTTTTATTTTTAAATATGCGAAAATCAATAAATTTATCAACAGTGACCCAACGGAGCATCTCGCAAAACCAACTGGATATTATAATCCTAGACGTTCACTTACAGTTGCGGAAGAGCGGCACTTTTTAAATGTGCTAGATAGCCATTACGAGCCTCTTTATTTTGCGTTAATGTACTATGCTGGATGCCGACCATCTGAAGCTTCATCAGTTGAATTCAGAGATATAGTAATGCGTGAGAATGTCAGATATTTACATATACGCGGAACAAAAACAAAGGCTGCAGACAGATACGTTCCTATTGTAGATGGACTTGCAAGATTTGTTCCCTCTTCAGCTGGTCCTTTTGAGCTTCTCTGTAAAAATAGATATGGAAAAGCTTTAAATAAGGATAATAAAAGACGAGCATGGGCACACCTCTGCAGGTTAATGAATATTGATATGGGATGTAAAGTATATAGAAACCAACTACTACCACCATTCCCACTAGCTACAGATATTTCTGCATACTCCTTACGTCATACATTTTGTACAAATCTGCAAAAACGAGGTGTGGATATTAGAACTGCTCAATATCTGATGGGACATGCCGATATTCAAATGACAGCCAATATATATACTCACGTTGATTTTGAAATTATAAATCAGGCAGCAGCGTTAATGTGATACCGTGTTACTCGCCGCGATAACAGGTGCTACAGTCGTTGAAATTACTGATTATTATGCTGTACTCCTAAAGCGGGTGTCGGAGGTTCGAATCCTCTTCGGGACACCATGTAAAAACACCGCAACTCTAACGAGTTACGGTGTTTTTGTTTGTCAAAATTTCTTTACATGCTCGTATAGTGCTCAAGCACCGCAGACGTCACGCCCTTCGAGCTAGACTCAACTGCGATTCCCAGGATTTCCTTAACCAGCTTGAAATTATCAGTAGCACTTCTCTTCCAATCCGCAAATTCAGGGCCAAGAATATAATCTTGATACTCTAGGCTTTCCTCTGGTCTACCTTCAATTCTGACGAGAAGACCTTTATCACGCATAACCCTCACTACCGTTCGCACTTCATCGTCCGTCGAGTAGAATAATTCTGGTATCAGCTTTACCTTCCTCTGAATTGCGTCGGAAACGAACAAGTATAAACGTAGCTCTTTCTTCACAAACCTCTTATCGGGTATGTAAACAGGTTCGGTATCGTCAGGAATTTGAAACTGTCCTTTATCCTTCTTTATCCCATAGTATTCGCAGATACCGTCTACTTCTCTCTTCGTTAAGTTATATTTTGTTTGAAACTGTTTCTTTGTAAGCATCTATATCACCTAATTTTTGAGACTTAATCTGCCACTATGATAACATACGAACTAGTGCTAAATGGCTTGTTTTTCAGTATAACAGTTTCAGATTTTCAGTTATTGAGTGCTTCCGTTATAATAACGAACATATCAGGAGCTGGCACTCCTGGTTTTTCTTTTGCGTGTATACATGACGCTTAATATCATTTCCTGGTTATTAACAATATAGCACAGCTTTATTTATATACAATGTTACTTCTATAACGATAGGATATGCAACTTTAATGAGTACCTAACCCTACAGTAATCATAAAATTTAACGATAGAAACATAACCGTCATGTTAGCATCTTTCTTTTCTTTCTCGAGCATTTTATATGTATATATTAAGACTAATATAATGGATATTGACGATCCAGTTCTAATAGCAGAATGTAATAGGGATACATCAAATATGTTATATATTCCATAAGCAAAAAAGAAAACAGCTTCATAGATATATATTATATTTTTATATAAATTACTCGTTTTTTTCATAAGCACCTCCAAAAGTATTATATACATGTTTGAAATTAAACTATCTAACTTATAATTAACATTTACACACAAAAAATATAAGTATTGAATATAATATTTATACGGTATACCATGAAATTTACAATTGTAATATTTCACACAAGAATTATTAAGTAAGTCGAGACAAGCGAGGTCATATGATCGAACTAAGAAATGATCCATCTGTAAAATATAGCTATGACGAATGGCTGGAGTTTTTTCGTGAAAATGATAGGCACAGGCTGCAGATAGATTTCTCGAAGGAGGCCGCTCTACCTTCTGATATCAAGGCACTGATACTGCCCTCTGTTTCTGCATTTCAAATCGGCGAGCATAGCGATGGGATTCATCTGCTCAAGGCAGCTGAGGCATTTGCTCGCAAGTTTGACGAACCTACATATCCCGAAGTCATGAAGCTATTTATCAGAGAGGAGAATTTCCACTCCTCATACCTGGGCGAATTTATGCGCTATCACGAGCTCCCGCTCCGCAAGAGCAATTTCCTCGACAGGACATTTCGCCGCCTCCGTAGACGTAGCGATCTCCGTCCTGAGGTCGTAACCCTCGTAACCGCAGAGATTATCGCACTCTCTTATTACTCAGCTCTCAGCGATGCTACTGACTCACCCGCACTAAAGAGAATCTGCGCTCAGATGCTTCACGATGAGCTACCTCACGTAATTTTCCAATCATATACACTAGGTCATTTTAAAGAGCGTAGATGGCTTAAGCTTCAAAGGCATCTCCTCATGAGGGCTGCAACCATTGCTGTCTGGACTGCATATGGAAAATTATTTCGTGCGGCAGGATGGACATATTCTAAATTCAAGCAAGAAAATCTCGGCTATCTAAGGCAGTCTGAAGATATAGCCGAATGCATCTCCACACGCTTAGCTTCGAAAATCGAGTAACAGAGACAATGAAATCCATTTATATAGATGACCAGCATGTACTAAAAAAGTACATGCTATTATTTTGCATAAATCTCATTGACAATATCGTAATACGATATTATATTTTAGCTAGAAATATCGATTAACGATATTAGGAATTCTTACAGCAAATTTGATTAATGGGTGGTGCTATACATGGCCAAAAAATCATTAGAACCATTAACCGAGCCGATGTTCTACATACTGCTTTGTTTCCACCGCTCTGATATGTGCGGGACGGAGATATCGAGTTATGTAAATGATCTCACGGACGGAAGGGTCAAGCTCGGACCAGGGACTCTGTACTCGCTCCTCTCACTTTTTCAAGCGGAGGATTTAATCAAGAAGTTACCACCAGACGGCAGGAGAATTTCTTACAGCATTACAGAGCGCGGAGAGCAGTTATATCAGGATGAAATCTGTAGATTAGAAGCATGCCTTAGTGATGCACGGAGGTGCGGTTATGAGCGATAAGATTAAACAGAAGATTTGTTATTTTGGTCTTTCCGATATATATCAGGAACAGAATTGGCTTGAGGATCTGGCTAGGAGAGGGCTCCTTCTCACATATACCGGCTACCTTATATACGACTTTGCATATGGCGAGCCAACTGAGAGAAGGTACCGAATTCTGCCTGAGAAAAGAAAGAAGATCGAACAGGAGGAGCTGGATATATATGAGTCATGTGGATGGACATGTGTGCGAGGAACGCATGCAACAACGGTGTTCTATACAGACGATCAGAATGCGCCCGAGCCTTTTACAGATGTAGTTACGGAGAAGAAATATTATGTTAAGCGATTGTTCTCTACACTTATTACATCTATATTTACTGCGATTTACATACTGTGGATTCTAAGACCCAGCACGTATAGCTTTATCTTAAATCCAGTTGACTTTTATTATCAGATAGCTGATCAGCCATCTCCACTCATATGCCTATATTTAGTGATATGTCAATTATTAGTGTTGTTCTATCTAGGGATTATCTTTAAATACGCAAGGTTAATATGGCAATTTAAAAGAGGAACTTTTAAAAGGACTTACGGCTTTAAGGCTAGACGTTATGTAAATATGATTTTAACTAATGCGATTATTGTGTTGATGGTGTGTCTATTTGTATACGTGATATTCGTGCCAGATAAGAGAGTCATGACAAGCAGCTTTAAAGAAGCTTTGGCATATAAGGATGCTGAGCTTGTAAGGTTTTCCGAATTTGACCCATCCGCTTGGGATGAGGTCCGTGCGAATATGATAGTCAGAGATGGTAATAAAAATATCGATAATCCTGACATAACATACGAGACAAGCTATGACCGTAATGTCATGATGACAAAGATGTCTTCGGAAGACTTGTCTGCGCCTTCTAGAACATATAAGCGCGATAAATCCGGAGGAAATCTCATGTATCATGTTCAGCTATACAAGGCTAAGTCAGCTAAAATCGCTACGCGCTTTATGTCATCTAATATAGAAAATCAGCTAGAAGGAATGAACTTCGACGTATCGAAGAGACGCATACGAGATATGAAGTTCAAATACGATGGTCTTGATTATGCGGCATATATCAGAGCTTCTGAAAAGGATGAATTTGCATATGCATTAGGTACACAGATGCTTTTCCTCAGAAAGGGAAATAAATATGTCGTTGTTGCATATAGTGGTCCTATCGATCTGAAGTCGAAGGTGGGACTGTTCGCAGCAAAGATGTAGCTACATTGTATTCAGTTGTTATCGCACAATGCTTAATACGAGGTGTGTCATGGATAAGAAAACGAAGTTAAAGTATGGCCCTTTTGGCATAGTTGATATGTTCTATAAGCAGAACTGGCTTGAATATCAGGCAAGAAAAGGTCTGCTGCTCGCTAACGATAATCTATTTACTTGCAGATTCACCGTTGACGAGCCAAGAGATAGGCGGTATCGCATCTTGCCATACAAGCCTAGCAAGACAACGCAGGAGGAACTGGATTTATATGCTTCTTGTGGTTGGCATCTGATATATGGTTCTGGCTCAGTGATGATATTCTACACGGATGATCCAGATGCTCCAGAGCCATTTACAGATGTGCAGAGTCAGCATAAGTACTATAGAAAGAGCTTGATTACTAATTTTATTTGGATACTAATTCTTTTTGCAGAAGCCCTTTTTAGCATCAGTCGAAGTGTGCAAGGATTCACTATATCACCTTCAGCACTTCTCTACAGCAGTGCTGATCAACCGCTTTCCGCTTTAGCGATAACTTTTATTGGATTACCGTTGGCGCTTTTGTTCTGGTTCCAAAGTATGCTCACATATATCAGCATACTGAATAGGAACAGAAAGAAGGATTTCTATGGGGCTTCGGGATTTAGACTTAAGTATTGTGTCAATGCGACGTTTATTATAACTTTAATCGTCCTAGTCCTATGGAGTATCATTGACATCCCTAGGACAATGGATATCACATCATCTGGTGACTTCACACAGGCTCTTAAGTACAAGGGGAACGAGATTGTGCGCTTCTCGGAATTTGACCCTGATACATGGAGGACTGTATATAAGAAAATCGAGTACTACAACGATGGCAAAGGCGATATGATTACCTTTGATGTAAATCAGGATAAAACTCTACTGATGCCTAGGATGGTATCTGAAGAGCTTGAGGTAGATAGAGATACTAAGAATGATGAAGATACTGTGATGGACCTTTATTACAGCGTTAATCTCTACAAGGCAAGGTCTTCTAAGGTCGCATCTGAATTCATGAAATACAACAGTAAAAATGCACTTGAAGAGTCGGACATCAAAGTATCAAATAAGTCTCTTGACAAGTACCGTTTCGATTACAAGGACCTCGATTACGCTGCATATATCGTAGATGAGAAGAAGACAAATGATACTACTGCAAAACGCGACCAGCTACTCTTCCTCAGAAAAGGCAGCACATACGTATATGTTTCATATTACGGTCCTATTGACCTGAAGTCGAAGGTAGGTCTGTTCGCAGAGAAGATGTAGATTTGTAGACTATCTAGGAATGTAGGTTTTAAAACCTGTTATTTGGTTTATTAGTAAGCTTATAAGCAAATGACCAGCCATACGGCTGGTCATTTCAGTTCCTGATTAAATTGTTCCTTTATGTCACGTGTATCACGCTATTCTTCTGGAGCCTCGAACAGAACCTTGAACTCTGATCCCTCGCTCATGTATATTCCCTCTAGATCTTCAGGGTGATTTGCAATGAGTTCTGAGACATTATCCACATCGAACGAAACGCATATACCGCAGGCTGCACTAAGAGCTCTAGGCACCGGCATAAGTGTTGCGGTTTTATCTATGCTTTTCTGCTGCTTGTGAAACTGCTGTGCACCAAAATGCGTATGAAATGTTGCGATATACATTACTTTAATGTGATTAGGTAATCGCCTTCTGGCGTTTCACTGTATTCCATAGATAGCTTGTTGTTTGCTGCATATCTAGAGATATTCTTAACTGGTGTCATGCTGTCTACGAGAACTTCAACAGGTGTTCCAGCCTTTACAGCGTTCTGAGTCATAATCACTGGTTCAGGGCACGAGTACCCTCTTGCATCTACCTTAGTCATTTTATGCCTCCTTAGCTTTTCTTATATTCATCAGACCGATAACTACGGTAACGATGATTCCGATAATAACTGCAATCTTGCCATTTGGAGTTGGGCCCATTGGTGTCGATGCTAGTGCGAAGTTGTGGCAGAAAGCTGCACCTACGATTAGACCGAGAACTGCAACGCCCGAGTCTGCATTTCCTGTACCAGAGAGAACCACCTGACGAAGTGGGCAGCCACCGAGCAGGCAGGAGCCTAGTCCTACGAGAACCATTCCTAGGAAGTTCCATAGAGAGTCGTTGAAGGCAATCGGCTGCTTGTCAAATCCAGCGTGGAAGAATCCTAGTGCTAGATTTCCGATGAGGGCTGCAACGAATATTGCGATAAATCCAGATAACAGATAGAAATCTTTGAATAACACTGCATCTCGGAGTCCACCAACCATGCACAGTCTGGTGCGCTGTGCTAGTACACCAACAACAAGCCCTGCAATTAGCGAAATTGCGAGCGGCGCGTGCATAGCGCCAGGTCCCTCTTTGCTGAATGCGAGAAGTGCTGGGAATGCGCACAGGATAACGAGTAGTGCTACTGTTATCGCTGGCATCGCTACGCCTTCTGTTGGTCCTAGTGGAACTGACTTCTTGAGTGTGAAGCCCTTCTTGAGGTATACGATTCCGCCGAGAATTCCGCAGAAGAATCCAATCAGGCCGATGATTGCATTCCAGTCTCCACCAGCGATTCTGAGAATCATTCTGAGTGGGCAGCCGAGGAACATGAGAGCTCCTACCATGACGAAGAACGAGAGTACGAATCTTGTCATCGGAGATGAACCACCGCGAACCTTGAACTCTTTTCCGCAAACGGACATAATAAATGCGCCAAGAATAAGTCCGATTATCTCAGGGCGAACGTACTGCACAACTGGAGCAGTGTGGAGCTTAAGAGCACCAGTAGTGTCTCTCAAAAAGCAGGCAATACAAAAGCCCATGTTAGCAGGGTTGCCATACTTAACGAGAAGCACTGCAGCCGCACCGACCACGAGCCCAGTAATGATCATAAGGGTACTTTTTTCTTTTTTCATTGCATCCTCCTTGTTTAAATAATATCGATTTATCATTACGAGTATATCAAACAAGGATTTTGTATTAAAATCAGTAATTTTAATACTTAGCGGCAATTATTAGTATTTTCAATAGTGCGTTATTTTTGTGCTGTTATTTCGTGTTTTTGCTAGAAATCCCCACTTTTTAGTTGGAATTCCCTTGCAAAAGCCTCTTCATCGCCGCCCGATACTTCTCGACTCTTGCATAGTCCTCTGCAGAGGGATACTCTATACGGCTGATGTCCATGTTGTGGCTTAGGTCGGCAAGCTTGACGGAAGTCGCCAGCTTATTTTGCGAGATCCTATCTATGTAATGCATGTAGTCTTCGTCTACGCCTTTTGTAAGAGTTTTCACCGCTTCAACTACCTTTTCGCTAAATCCGCACATGCGCAAATACACTTCGTCATACTCGCTATCCTCGAGCACGTCGTGAAGGTAGGCGGTAACCTTTTCCTCTTCAGTTTCACACATATCTGCGACTGCGAATGGGTGCAGATAGTAAGGTTTTCCAGCCTTGTCCACTTGTCCGAAGTGAGCCTCCTGGCATATCTGCTGAGCTAGCTGAATCTGATCCATATTCCTGAACCTCCTTTTGCAACTATCCTACGGTTTACTGTTATAGCAAGAGGCACTAGCCTTGCTATGCTAGTGCCCCTGTTGTGTCAAAATTATATGTTGTGTTGTCAATCACATGTGTGCCTGTATACATTACGCCGTCTTGCCCTAGGTAGTACCATACGCCATAATGCTTTAACCATCCTCTGTACATTGCACCGCTGGAATTCAGATAGTACCACTTGCCGTTATCCTGTAGCCAGCCGGTCTTCATCGCACCGCTGGAGCTTAGATAATAGCTATTGCCACCTTCCTGAATCCAGCCAGTCTGCATAACTCCGTCGTTACCTAGGTAGTACCAAGCACCGCCAGTGTACTGCCATCCCTTCTGCATTGCGCCACTGGAGTTCAGATAGAACCACTTGCCGTTATCCTGTAGCCAGCCAGTTTTCATCGCACCGCTGGAGCTTAGATAATAGCTATTGCCACCTTCCTGAATCCAGCCAGTCTGCATAACTCCGTCGCTACCTAGGTAGTACCAAGCACCGCCAGTGTACTGCCATCCCTTCTGCATTGCACCGCTGGAGTTTAGAAGATACCACTTGCCATTATCCTGTACCCAGCCAGTTTTCATCAATCCACTTGCATCAAGGAAATATCTGTGACCACCGTCTTCTACCCAGCCTGTCTGCATAGCACCATCATTGTCCATGAAGCACCAGTCTTTTCCGTACGTTACCCAGCCTGTCTTGAGTGCGCCCGACGAATCTGCGAAATACCACTTATCCTTGGCTTTCACCCAGCCAGTGCCCATGATTCCAGATCTCGTTAATACATATTTCTTTTTTGCTGCTTTGTCGTAATACACAGTGTCCTGCAGCATTAAGTTATAGCCTTCTGAATCGAAGCAGTACCAAGCTCCTTCGATATACTGCCATCCTGTAGCGTACTTGCCGTCATCCTTAATATAAGCGTAAGACCATCCGTCTGGTGCGGTAGCATCTCCCCAGATCTGCCATCCCCTGATAACAGGATGGTAAGTCTTTGCCTTTACTAAAGCTCTGCAAGATTCATCGGCAAAAGTCTGAAGATCTGCGGAAGACTTATCAAAGTCCTCTACTATAGCCCCAACATTTTCAATAGCTTTGTATGCTGGGGTATTGTGCTTGTCAGCATAAAGCTTGTATGACAGCTGACGAAGCGGTCCATTTGACGAGAGCACAAAGTTCTTAGGCTCCAAGAATTCAAGTAACTGCTTACCATTTGCACTTGAGATTCCGTGATGACCAGTTCTTAGAGTGTCTATAGTGCCAGACTTCTTATAAATAACCTCTCCATATTTGTAATCGATCATCGCAGATGCATCTCCGAGTATTACCGCATTGTGTAGCCCCTTGGTAATCTGCGTGATTATGGAGTTGTCGTTCTCCGTATATCCCTCTTTGTTGACAATACTATCTAGGTTGTACAGCGCAATATCTAGGTTGCCAAACTTAAAGCTAATATTGTCGCTATAGTCGCCCTTCTTCGTCATCGTTGCATCTAGCTTAGAAAGTCCACTCGTATCATCGGAGGTGATATCGACCATTGTAACCTTTGCCTCGGTTAGCTTTCGTGTAACTTCCTTAAAGTATTCAGCCGTCTGCCATGTCGGATCTTCGTACTTAGGATCCCAATTTAGATATTTCTTATGAATATAAACGGTATCTGAGTCAAAGAATGGATTTCCATCGGAATTCTTCTCGTCAACCAAATCTATAAATCCACCTATGTGGTCTGAATGCGCATGCGTAGCAACTGCGAAATCAATATGCTTAACGCCTAGCTTCCTCATAAATTCCGCTACGGTCTTTCCATTACCGCCCTGAACAGCATATGGTCCATATTCGCTATGGTTTGATGCATCGATCATACCGAACTTACCGTTGCTTTGAACGAGCGTGCAATCACTATGTGAACCATCTGTTGACGGAAGTGATAGATAGTATACCTTATCGCTCTCAGCATCCCATGTTGGATTTTCGTCATCTGCGTTTACATTAATTGGGCAAAATACGACCAAAAAAAATAGCAACACGAGACTGCTACATATAAACGCCAGTATAGAGTTATAGTTCCTTCTTTCCATTTCAACCTCTCACTAAAAAAATATGCATCATGTAATAGAATAATTTTATATTACGGATGTTGTATTTTCAAGTATTTTGTCGGTTAATAGGGTTTGCTCGCCTCCAATTTAGTTATCATATATTTTCATCATTTTCTATTGGATAACAGGAATAAAAAATGTTATCTGCCCTATTTACACAGACCCTCATAAGTGATAATCTACAACTCATGCAAAATTACTATTAAAATTAAATGAGGAACTGAACTATAAATCACGAAGAATCTTATTTTGATGGCGGACTATTTCAGCTTATTGGCTACAGCATCTTGGCACCCTTATTACAACTGCAACCCTCAGAATTTGTTTCCCTTGGGCGTAATGCATGATTTACAACTGGGAGATCAGGC
>ERZ772786.614-NODE-614-length-14693-cov-8.476295_pt1 | contig 14693 bp, 9 predicted proteins | sample MGYA00511473_ERZ772786 | MGnify/ENA primary metagenome ERZ772786 (study PRJEB29015, sample SAMEA2738025) | human oral metagenome | biome: human oral; feature: human-associated habitat; material: saliva | place: China | collected 2252 ...
TTCCCTCCGTTGAACGTGGTGTGGTCAGCGCAATAATTCTAACGTGCGACCGGCGCGAACGCGCCATTTCCTCCCATTATCAAGGCTTGTCACGACCTTGACCGGAACGCGATTTCCCTTTGTCAATACTTTGCTTTGTGGGGTGTGTTGCGGCGTGTGTTCCGGGCGTGTGTTGCGGCGTGTGTTCCGGGCGTGTGTTGCGGGGTGTATTCCGGGCGTCGTCGGTGCGGATTGTTGGCGTCGTCGGTGCGGATTGTTGGCGTCGTCGGTGCGAGCAGCATGTTGCGACCCCGGACGCCGAGTATTTCTCGACGAAACATGACTGCACGCGCTACAGGTCCTTCAGTGCCGATCGAATACTGATGTCACTCCCGCATACGCACAACCCAATGCGAGGAGTCGCTACCCGCGTTGCGCACAACCCGATAGGTGGCGGCCTAGACCCTTTGATGCGCACGTTAACCCGATAGGTGGTGGCCTAGGCGGGCTGCCCACCACGCCACCAATAGGGTTTAGCTGCGTATTGAAGGGTTAACACTGCCAAGTCCCGGCCCAGACAAATTTCGCACGTAATTTCCCTCGGTCATTTTTCGAGACCACCCGAAAACGTTGCAATTCCAACGATGCGGATTCAAGAATTGAACTACTCACAGGGGAATTACGTGCGAAATTGCTGATTGACAGCCACAACTGGGCCATATGCAACAAAACGCGGGAAGGCGCCGCCCGGCACACAGCAGCCCGGCCCCAAGGCCGGGCCCGACGGCGCCCGGAACACCAGCGTGGCCACAAGCAGACCGAGCAGCGCTGGGAATTAGCTCGAGCTACGAAATCTTCTCCATCGGGGCCATGCGCACGAGGAGACGCTTCTCAGCCATGCCGAAGCGGATGCGTGCCACGGTGCGCGGCCCCTCCCCCTCGACGCCGGTGACGGTGCCGGCCCCCAAAGTCGCGTGCTTGACGCGGTCCCCGACCTTGAGGACGAGGACAGGCTTGTCGTCGTCGGACCCCGCGTTAGGGGGGACACCCATGCGAGTGACCTTGCGTGCAGCTGACGGTCGTGTGCCGCCACTGCGCGCGCCGCCACGCCCGGACCCGAAGGCGCCGGCGTCGCGCTCGCCCCACGGGTCGCGCCCTGAGCCGCGCGAGCGCCCGTAAGAGCCCGACCCATAGGACTCGGAACCATACGAACCCCCGTAGGAGGCGCGCATGCGCTCACCTGATGTGGAGGCGCGGCGCACGTCGAGCAGCTCGGCGGGGATGTCGTCAAGGAAACGCGAGGGCGGCATCTCTTGGGGAGTCCCCCAGGCGCTGCGCACGGCGGCGCGCGTCAGGTAGAGGCGCTCGCGCGCACGCGTGATCGCCACGTACGCCAGGCGGCGTTCCTCCTCCAGCTCGCTCTCGTCGCCGAGGCTGCGCTGGTGCGGGAAGGTGCCGTCCTCCATGCCGGTGACGAACACGGCCGGGAATTCGAGGCCCTTGGCGGTGTGGACGGTCATGAGGGTGACCTGCCCGCCGCGCTCGCCCTCCGCGGGCACCTGGTCCGAGTCGGCCACGAGGGCGACGCGTTCGAGGAAGTCCGCGAGCGTTCCGCCGGGCGCGTCGGCCGCGAAGGCACCGGCGACGGAGTGCAGTTCCGCCAGGTTTTCCACGCGCGAGGCGTCCTGCGGATCCTCGCTGCGGCGCAGCTCCGCCAGGTAGCCGGTGCGGTCGAGGACCTCCTCGAGGATGTCGGCCTGGGATGCGCCGCGCGCCTCGGCGGCTCGCAGCGTTTCGATGAGCCCCCAGAAGGCGGCCGCGGACTTCGCTGCGCGCGCGGTGATGCCCAGGACCTCGGGCGCCATCTCGGGCGTGCTCTCGGAGGAGACGGGGGACGAGGCCGGGGCCGCAGCCGCGCTCGCATCCGCAGCCTCGCGCGCATCCGCAGCCGCGCTCGCATCTGCACCGTCGCGAGCATCTGCACCGTCGCGAGCACCCGGGGTCTCCCCCGCCGCACCGCCCGAGGAAACGGAAACGGAAGAATCAGCCGAGGCCTCGTCCGTGGAAGCGGAACGGGCCAGCGCGTCGACGTCGATCCCCTCGCCCTCGCCGGCGGGACGCCCGGCACGTAGCCACAGGTGACGCAGGGCCGCGCCAAACGAGATGCCGTGGTGGGCGGCGTGCGCGGCGATGGCCTCTTCGGCCTTCGCGCCGATACCGCGCTTGGGGACGTTAAGGACGCGGCGGGCCGCGACCGTGTCGTCGGGGTTGGAGATGAGCTGCAGGTAGGCAAGCGCGTCCTTGATTTCGCGGCGCTCGTAGAAGCGCGTGCCGCCGACGACGCGGTACGGGATGCCCTGACGCACGAGGAGCTCCTCCAGCGCGCGGGACTGCGCGTTCGTGCGATAGAAGATGGCGATGTCGCCCCACTCGACGCCCAAGTCCGCGAGGCGGTCGATCTCGCCGACGACGAAGCGGGCCTCGTCGTGCTCGGAATCCGCGGCGTCCAGGGTGATGAGCGCGCCGTCGCCCGAGGCCGTCCACAGGTTTTTCGCGCGCCGCCCCGCGTTGCGGGCGATGACGGCGTTCGCAGCTGAGAGGATGTTCTGCGTCGAACGATAGTTCTGCTCCAGCAAAATGGTGCGAGCGCCCGTGAAGTCGCGCTCGAACTCCTCGATATTGCGGATCGTCGCGCCGCGGAAGGCATAGATCGACTGGTCGGAGTCACCGACGACCGTCAGCTCCGCGGGCGTCACCCCATCGGAGCCGTCCCCCACGAGGGCGCGCACGAGGACGTACTGGGCGTGGTTCGTGTCCTGATACTCATCCACGAGGATGTGGCGGAAGCGCCGGTGGTAGTGCTCGGCGATCAGCGGGTTGTCGGCCAGCAGCTCGACCGTACGCATGATGAGGTCGTCGAAATCCAGCGCGTTCGAGGCGCGCATCCGCTTGTCGTACTCGACGTAGGCGTCCGCGACGATACGCGAGACCGGGTCCTTGCCCGCCAGCTCCGCGTACCGCGCCGGGCCGACCAGCTCGTTCTTCGCGTCCGAAATGCGCGCCGCCACCATCTTCGGGGTGAAGCGTTTGATGTCCACGTCCTGGGCTTTGAGGACCATCTGGATGAGGCGCTGGGAATCCTGCGCGTCGTAGATCGTGAACGACGAGGACAGGCCCGCCGCCTCGTGCTCGTAGCGCAGCAGGCGCACGCACGCCGAGTGGAAGGTCGACACCCACATGCGCCGCGCGTCGTCCCCCACGAGGGTGCCCGCGCGCTCGCGCATCTCGGCGGCTGCCTTGTTCGTGAAGGTGATCGCCAGGATCTCCCCAGCCCGCGCGCGTCCCGTGGCCAGCAGGTAGGCGATGCGGTGCGTGAGGACGCGCGTCTTGCCGGAGCCCGCGCCGGCCAGGATCAGCAGCGGCGAGCCCGCGTGGGTGACGGCCTCGCGCTGGCGGTCGTTGAGGCCGCGCGTGAGCGACTCGGGGTCCACGCCGGGGCGGGGTTCGCCCCACGCGGGCGCGGACGAGGCCGGGGCCGCCCCCCACGCGGAGGCCTCCCCCGAAGCACCACCGGGGACGGCGATCTCGGGCCAGGCGCCGTCGTAGTCGGCGCCCAGCGCGTCCTCCACGTCGAAGGCGGGCACCTCCGGCGGCACGTAGTCGTCCTGGCGGCCCCCATCGGGGCCGATCAGGAAACCAAGGTCAGGCAAAGAAGTCGCGTCACTCATCGCTCCAAGCCTAAACCGCCCCACCCTCAGCTGCGACACTCACCCCGGGTGGCGCCAGCCACGGGTACCCCGGCCTCGTCGATGTGATTACTTCTTGCGGTACAGCGACTTGGTCGCGTACACCGGCTCCGTGGTGACCTGAATGCCGAGGGAGCGGAAGATGCCCTCGTCGACGGGGCCCAGGATGACCGACTCGTGCACGTCGCAGTCGCGCAGCGAGCTGAGCTTGTCCAGGGCGCGGCGCGCGTTGTCGTCACCGTTGGCGGACACGGCCAGGGCGATGAGGACCTCGTCGGTGTGCAGGCGCGGGTTACGCGACCCCAAGTCGTGTGTCTTCAAGCGCTGGATCGGCTCGATCGACTGCGGGGCCAGGAGCTGGACCTCGTCGGGCAGGCCCGCGAGTTTCTTCAATGCGTTGAGCAGCATCGCCGACGAGCACCCCAGCAGCGCCGACGTCTTACCCGTGACGATCTGGCCGTCGGGTAGCTCGATCGCGGCCGCAGGCTGGCCAGTGGCTTCGGCGAGTTCCAGGGCCGGGCGCACAACCGGTCGGTCCATGCGGCCCACGCCCACGCGGCTCATGAGCAGAGAGATGCGCGAGGACTGAACCGGCTCACTCATCTCTTTCTTCTCTGTCACGAGGGCCTTGTAGTAGCGGCGGATGATCTCCTGGCGCGAAGCCTCCTTGCAGGCCTCGTCGTCGACGATGCAGCGGCCCGCCATATTGACGCCCATGTCCGTCGGACTCTGATACGGGGAGGAACCGAGAATCTTGTCAAACAGGCGGCTGAGCACCGGGAAAATCTCGACGTCGCGGTTGTAGTTAACCGTCTTAACCCCGTACGCCTCCAAGTGGAAGGGGTCGATCATGTTGACGTCGTCCAGGTCAGCGGTGGCCGCCTCGTAGGCGATGTTCACCGGGTGATCCAGCGCAATGTTCCAGATCGGGAAGGTCTCCCACTTCGCGTAGCCCGACTCGATACCGCGCTTGTGGTCATGGTAGAGCTGCGACAGGCAGGTCGCCATCTTGCCGGAACCCGGGCCGGGCGCCGTCACGACCACAAGATTGCGGCTGGTCTGAATGTACTCGTTCGCGCCGTAACCCTGATCCGACACGATGCGCTCCACGTCAGACGGGTAGCCAGGAATCGGGAAGTGACGATAGACGCGAATACCGAGCTTCTCGAAACGTTCCTTGACCTCAGCAGCGGACCTATTGTCGTCAGTCCACTGGGTGATGACAACGGAACCGACGAACAGGCCACGCTCATGCAGCTGGTCGATCTGACGAAGCACCTCATCGTCGTAGGTGGTACCCACGTCAGCGCGGACCTTGCGGCGGGCAAAATCCTTGGCGTTCACCGCGACAATGATTTCAACCTCGTCGGCCAGTTCGCGCAGCATCCGCACCTTGTTGTCGGGCGTGAAACCGGGCAGGACACGCGAAGCGTGCATGTCGTCGATCAGTTTTCCGCCGAACTCCAAATACAGCTTTCCGCCGAACTCGCCGCGACGGCGGGCAATGTGTCGAGACTGCATCTCGACGTAACGATCACTGTCAAAACCGATGCGGTGCATGCATCCTCCGAGGTCGCAAACATGAGACGAGCCGCCCATCGTGGGCGGTCAGGCGCATTTGCGCCCTCGGAATTCCATTGTAGGTACACTGGGCGCGGGCGCATGCTTCGGCACGCAAAAGCCGCGTGACCTCACACAATGTGGCGCTGCATGGCCCAGCGCGTCAGCTCATTACGGTTGGAGAGCTGGAGCTTACGCAGGACCGCGCTCACATGAGTCTCTACCGTCTTGATGGAAATAAACAGGTCGTGGGCGACCTCCTTGTAGGTGTATCCGCGGGCAATGAGGCGCATGACTTCCTGCTCGCGGGCCGAGAGCAGATCGAGTTCACTGTCGGTCGTCGACACTTCTCCCGTGCCGAAGGCATCCAGCACAAAGCCCGCCAGACGAGGACTGAAGGCTGCGTCGCCAGCGGCCACGCGCTCAATGGCCTCGACCAGGTCCGCGGTAGCGATCGACTTCGTCACGTATCCGCGAGCGCCCGCACGAATAACTTGAACGACGTCCTCGGCGGAATCAGAAACGGACAGGGCCAGGAAATGCAGGCCTTCGATGTCGCGGCACGCACTGGCGACCTCAGCGCCGCCGCCACCGTTTCCACCGGGCAAGTGCACGTCGAGGAGGGCAACGTCGGGGGTCAGCGCGTGACACGCGGCGATGGCTCCTTCGACGTCGGCGGCGTCCCCAACGATGTCGAGGTCAGCTCCGCAGTGCTGGAGTTCGTATCGAACCCCGGCGCGAACCATGGGGTGATCGTCGATGACGAGGATACGGATGGTCACTGTGTCCTCCCGGTGGGGATTGTTTGATTCAGAATATCGGACCGTGGCACGCTCAGGGCGATTTCGGTTCCGCGGGCGAGAGCACGAATTGTAGCGTTTCCCCCCGCGCGGCGCATTCGCCCCACGATGGAGTCGCGCACGCCGTGGCGGTCGGGGGCGATGGCGGAGGGGTCGAAGCCGGCGCCGTGATCCTTGATGAAGGCCTCGACCGCGCGTGGCCTGACCTCAACGTAGACGGAGACGGGCGGGGCCCCGTGTCGCACAGCGTTTTGGCAGGCTTCAGCGAGGGCCGCGACGAGCGCGAGTTCGCCGGGGCCGGGCCGCATGTCGCCGACGACGACGACGCTGATGGGGACGCCGTAGCGGCTTTCAACCCCTCCGACGGCCTCGGTGACAGCGGCCTCCAGAGAGTCGGCGGCCTGTGCGTGGCCCGTGTACAGCCAGGCGCGCAGCTCGCGTTCCTCCGTCAGGGCGATGGCCCTCACGCGGGCGGGGTCTTCGGCGGAGGCGCGGATGAGGGCCAGGGCCTGGAGGACGGAGTCGTGCAGGTGGGCGGCGATGTCGGCGCGCTCGGCGTCGCGCACGCGCTGGGCTTGAGCGTCGGACAGGTCTTTCGTGGTACGCAGCCACATCGGTACGAGTGCGAACAGGACGCCGGCGACCAGGGCCGCGCCAATGAGGCCGCCGCGCAGCAGGATGATCGGCGGGTTGTCGCGTGAGGCGATGATGACGACGCCGAGGCTGAGCAGCGCAATACCGCCGAACACGGCACTGACAAAGCGCAGCGACCGCCAGTTGCGCACGTCGCGGCTCTGGCTCCACACCAGGGTAATGCCGACGACGATCGACACGATGGACCCCATGTCACGCCAGTCCAGGGCGCTGGTCGCGTTCAAGACGGCGCCAGCCACGGCCAGGACCAGCAGGCCGACACCCGTGGCGATCAGGCGATTACGCGCGACCTGGGCGGCGCGTTCCTCGCGAAGGCGCACGAGGCCGGGGCTGAGCCTGCCCGACGCCGAGGCCTCGAGCGTGTCCTCCGGTACGGTCACCCACAGCCACAGGTAAGCGAAGGCGCCCACACCGGTAGCCGTCAACGCGATGAGCGTTGCACGTACCAGCATGACCGGGATACCCAAGTGAACGGCCAAACCTGAGCACACGCCACCCATCCAGGGGGCTGGCATGTCGGGACTCCCGGCGCTCGCGCGCACAAGCGGCGGTCTGGCTGGTGGTGCCGGAATGGGAGGCGTCCACCCTGGGCGCGGGTCGTTCACGGGTATGCTCACGCGTCCATTGTGGCACGCGCGAAGACGAGGCCGGGGGTGTCCCCGACACAATCAGGGACCGTTCAGGGGGTCCCCTACTATCGCGGCGCTGCCTCTGTCTGATTGAGTAGTGGTATCGATCCGCGCACTGTGGATCCTTTCGAGAGGAAGTGCATCATGAGTTGGCCCAATGGCCCGTCTAAGCCCGGTGATGGGTACCAGCAGCGCCCGTCCCGCGGCAGTTTCTTTGATTCCATACGCGATTCGGGTTGGTACCGCGCGCATCCTCGCGTGATTGGCGGCGTGTGCTCGGGCGTGGCCGCCCGCACCGGTTGGGATCTGTCACTCGTGCGCGTCTTGACTGTCCTGGCCGCGTTTTTCATTCCGATGGTTCCGCTCGCCTACGCCCTCGGCTGGCTGATGCTCCCCGAGGCCCAGGACGGCCGCATTCACCTGGAGGAGGCCCTCGAGGGTCGCTTCGACATCGCAGTGGTCGGCGGCATTGTCCTCGGCCTGTTCTCCCTGTCGTCCCTCATCCCCTCCGTGGGCTTCATCTTCGGCGGCACCGGTATCGGTTTCGGCTCGTTCGCTGCGCTCGTCGTCCTCGCCGGCATGATCGGCGTTGTACTCATCGTGGTGAACGCTGCGAATGCCTCGAACAAGAAACGAAACCCGGGTGCGGCCAACCGGTACGCTTCTCCCCAGTACGGCAATCCCCAGTACGGCAATCCCCAGTACGGCAATCCCCAGTACGGCAATCCCCAGTATGGCGCTCACCCAGGCACCCAGCCTGCCAACCGAGCGGCGGGTGATCCCAACCCTTTTGGCGAGGCCACACGGGCCGCTAACGCTTCGGACCCCACGGGATCCAAGCATTCCAGCAGCTCGCCCGACGGCTACCCCTTCTACGGGGTCCCCGACAACACCGCCGCCAGCGCCGCCTCGGGCGCGCAAACAGGGCCGCGCCCCGCACCTGTTCGCCCCTCCCAGCCCCACCCCGGTTGGAGGCCTCCCGCGGGCCCGCCCAAGCCTCGTCAGTGGACCCCGCGTCCCGCACCCACCCACCGGCCCCGCACCGTGTCCTCGCGTGTCAACCTGGCGGTCACCGGGCTGCTCGTCCTCGTCGTCGCAGCGGTCTTCGCCGGACTCTACCTGGTAGACAAAGGACCCACAATCCCCTTCATCACGGGCGCAACGACCGACCAAACCGTTGCCCGCATCATCGTCATCGGCGGCGGCGTGTGCCTACTCATCGTCGGTGCCTGCCTGGCGGTTGCCGCCCTACGCGACCGCAGCGCCGGCTGGCTCACCACCTTGTCCATCATCGGCATCATCGCAGCACTACCCACGGCAGCCCTCGGCACCGAGGCTACCCACCAGACCATCCGCACGATCTCCACATCGGTCCAGAACTCCACCAGCGCCACAACCGTAGACTGGACCGTGGACGCCGTACACGGCCCAGGCCCCCTCGGGACCGTCACCCTCGACTTGACCGGGGCGCCCGCAGGCACCACCAAATCGATCCTGGTCGACTGGCAGGCCTGGCAGAACCTGACGATCAAGGTCGCCGAAGGACAACCCGTCCAGATCGTGTGCCAGTCGGACATCAACTCAGTGGCCACCAACATGGAGGGCGACGGCTGGGCTGCCCCACTGAAACGCTGCTCGGACCAGAGCGTTGCATCCCCCTCGTGGGGCACCCCCTCGCTTGGCGGAATCACGGTCATCATCACCAGCGAGGCCGACCTGGATAACCTGACAATCCTCCAGGCCCCAGACGCGTCTGGCACGTGGGGTTCCACGTCGGCGCCGACCTCCAGCGCGACGCCCAGCCCCGCCCCGTCACCCACCCCCACCGACTCCCAGTCGGGTAACTGAGGAAGGATCACGACAATGACCACCTCGAACGACGACCAGACCATGCAGCTACCCGAATTCGACGCAACGACACCGCTGCCCACGATCCCCGATGCGGTCCCGGACGCGACGGTTGAGATGCCCACGTCGGATCCCCTCGCGGTCTTCCGCGACGAGCCGAACACGCAGATGCCCTCCGAGCCAGCTCCGGCGGGCGGTTTCACCGGGGCGGGCGCGTGCACGGCCTTCGATCCGGCCTCCACGGGCGAGTCCGTTCCCCCCGCCGACGAGGCCGGGGCTGGCCTGGGCGCTCAAGCTGCCTCGGGTGGCGCATCTGGGGCCGCGGGCACGTCGGGCGCTCACGCGCCCGGGGCTCAGGCTTCAGGGGCTCAGACGTGGAGCGCTCCCGCTTGGCCCGCCAGCATCCGTGACCTGCCCGAGGCACCCAGCAGAGGCGTGCGCGTCGGCGCCTTCACCTGGGCGATCCTGGTGTGCATGGTCGGCGCGTTCCTGATCGCCGAAGCATACATCCCGACCTTCAACCTGCCGATCCTCGGCATCAGCGCCATCGGCGCTCTCGGCGTCATCCTGATCGTCACCGCGATCTTCTCGGGACGACCCAAAGAACACAAGGACTCGACGACGAACATGACGAGCGCCGCAGACGCGATCCGCTTCAACTAACGTCGCAGGTAAACGCTACGGGGGTGGGTCCGAACCATTGGTTCGGACCCACCCCCGTCAATATGCGTGTCAGTGCTGCCGAATCAGAGCAGATCCAGCATGGCCGGTGCAACCAGCTTCAGGACGTTTTCACGCCCCTCCTTCGCGTTGGGCGCATCCACCGCGAAAGCAGCCATCTGCTGGCAAGTCGCCAGGTCGTGCATGCGCAGGGCCGCACGAACCGCATTGACCTTCGACGGGGCCATCGACAAGGATGCGACGCCCAGGCCCGTGAGAACCAGCGCCAGCAGCGGATCCCCTCCGGCCTCGCCGCACACGCCGATGGGTTTACCGGTCGCACGACCACCATTGCAAGCGGTACGGATCATCTCCAGGACAGCCGGCTGCCACGGGTTAAGAAGCGGCGCCAGGTTACCGTCGAGGCGATCAGCGGCCATCGTGTACTGCGTCAGGTCGTTCGTGCCGATGGAGGCAAAGTCCACGATCGTCAGGAGCTGCTCGGCGCGCAGAGCGGCCGCGGGCACCTCGATCATGATGCCGACCTTGGGCAGGCCGTAGCCTCGCGCCTTGTCCGCGAACCAGGTCGCTTCGCTGGCGGTGGCAACCATCGGGGCCATGACCCACAGTTCTGCGCCGGTCGCCTTGTACGCGGCAGCGAGAGCCTTCAGCTGAGTGTCGATGAGGTCCTCACGCCTCTGGCACAGGCGTAGGCCACGCACGCCCAGGGCGGGATTCTCCTCGGCACCCAGATCCGCGAAGCTCAGCGGCTTGTCCGCGCCAGCATCGAGCGTACGCACGACAACACGGCGCTCACCGAAAGCCTCCAGGACCTTCGTGTAGGTGTCCGTCTGCTCCTCCAACGACGGAGCATCCGAGCGCTCCAGGAACAAGAACTCCGTGCGGAACAGGCCCGAACCTTCCAGGTCCACCTTCGAGGCCTTGAGCGCGTCGTCGACCGTTCCGATGTTAGCCAGGAGCTTGACCGGGTAACCATCGAAGGTTGCTCCCTTACCGGTCGAACCAGCCAGGGCACGCGCACGGCGCAGCGAACGCTCCTTCAGTAGCGTCACCTCATCATCGGTCGGCGCGATGATCACCTCACCAACACCGCCGTCGAGCGCCAGGATGGTACCCTCCTCGACCGCCATGATTCCCTCGGCCTTGACGATCGCGGGAATACCCAGCTGAGCAGCAAGAATCGCGGTGTGTGACGTGGGCCCACCGACCTCGGTGATGATGCCGAGGACTGTATCCGGGTTCAGCGTCGCAGTCTCAGCGGGAGCCAGGTCGCGAGCCACCAGAATAACTAACCCCTCAAACGCGGGAACACCCGGCTCGGGAAGCCCACGCAACTGACAGATCGCGCGATCACGCACGTCGTACAGGTCGGTCGCGCGCTCCGCCATGTAGCCGCCCAGGCTACGCAGCATCTGCGCATAGTCCTCAACCGCGTCATGGACAGCCTGCGTCACGCCCAGGCCCTTCTTCAGTTTCTTGTCGACAGCCTTCGCCAACCCGCGGTCACCCGCAAGCTGGGCGGTTGCCTTCAGGATCGCCTTCGTCTCTTCCGGCGCCTTCGCCGCGCGTTCCGTCAGGCGCGAAGAAACAGCCGCGAGCGCCTCACGAACGCGCGCACCGTCAGCGGCAGCATCAACGCTGCCCGGCTCCGACGTGTCAACGCCGGGCGCAGGCTGAACGATCGCGGCGGGCGCAGCAGCGGTACCGGCAGAAACGCCGATACCATGCAGAACGTCGTGCGTCGCCATCAGCTCACTCCTGATCAAGGTCACGCGAGAGCAGCGCGACGAGCGAATCAAGCACCTCGCCCGCGGAATCATCCTCGGTCGACAGGGTGACGACATCGCCGTGCTTGGCACCCAGGGTCATGATTTCGAGAAGCGACGCAGCGTCGGCCTCCTCGCCATCAAACGCGATCGTGACCTCAACGCCGGAGTCATCGACGGCCTCGGCGAGAACGGAGGCGGGACGCGCATGGAGACCAACGGAGGAACCAATTGCAACGGTGCGGGAAATCATAGTCGTTCCTTTCGAATGCGGGTATGTCCATCGTCAGACACGTGGACCCGTACCGCCCATACTATGACGTAGTGCACTCATTTGAAAACTCCATCCCACCACGCGGCCTAATGGGATGAATCACCCTCACCGATCCCAACAAACCACACCGACAGCTCCCCATCAACCCCCACCGATCCCAACAACCGCCAGACAAACAACGACCCAGCCACGGCCTCGTTTGAGCCTCGACGCGGCGACACGCGACCATCCACCCACCTACCGATACACTAGAGAGGTACCGACGAAAGGAAAGCGAGCATGAGCTCCCGCGAACCGACGCTGGCCGACGTCGCCCAGCTCGCCGGCGTCAGCCCGACGACCGTGTCGCGCGTCCTCAACAACCGCGGCTACCTGTCGGACAAAACCAAGCGCTCCGTGGCGGACGCCATCGAGGCCCTGGGATACCGCCCCAACTCGCTGGCCCGCGCCCTCCACGGCAAGAGCACCCAGACCGTGGGCCTCATCGTGCCCGCCGTGTCTCTCCCCTTCTTCGGCGAGCTCGGCGTCGAGGTCGAAAACGCCCTGGCCGACGCCGGGTACCGCATCCTCATCTGCAACTCGATGGGTCGAGCCGACCGCGAGCGCGAATACCTGTCCCTGCTCGTGGGCAACCGCGTGGACGGCATTATTTCCGGCGCGCACAACGAAGGCCTGGGGGAATACGACACGATCCGCATGCCCCTGGTCACCATCGACCGCGAGCTGAGCCCGTCGATCCCGAACGTTCGCTGCGCGAACCGGGAGGCGGGCGCAATGGCCACGCGCGCACTCCTGGACGCGGGGTGCCGCCACCTACTGTTGCTCACCTCCCGTTCGGGACCACGTAACCTGCGCGAAGCGGGTTTCCGCGCTGAAGCCGAACGCGCCGGATGCCAGGCGCGCGTCATCACCGTCCCGTTCGACACGCCGACTCCGCGCCGCTTCGCGATGGTGCAGAGCCGCCTCGATGAGGCGCGCAACGTCGCCCCCATCGACGGCATTTTTGCCACGGATGACCTGGCGGGCGCCGAGGTCCTCGAGTGGGCGCGCACACGCGACCTGTCGGTGCCCGGCGACCTGTCCGTCATCGGGTTCGACGGCACAGAAACGATGCGCCGCGCCCTGCCTCACCTGGCGACGATCCGCCAGCCGATCGCGCAAATCGCCCGAGCCGCCGTCGACATCCTCCTGGAGCAGATGGAGGGCGCGGCTAGGCGCACAGTTGACGAGGCCGGGGCGCCTCCCGCTCCCACGCTCGAGTTCCCGGGCACGCTGATACCGGGGCGATCGCTGAACCTGTGAGGGCGCCTCGCGGCAGGCTGCCACCCGCCACCGCTAGCCCGGCTTGCTATCAGGTGCTGCGAGGGACGGGCGGATAGGTTATCCGCATCCGGATAGGTTATCCACATCCGGATAGGTAAATAAGCTATCCACATCGTCATAACCTATCCGCGTATGCACAACCTATCCGCATGTTCGCCACCTCTCGACATGTTCGGCCTGATTGTGAGCAGGTCGCCTGTCTGCGCATTCGGCATGATGTGTGAGCAGGTCACCTATCCCCTCTGATCGTCACCGTCGGCCGCTTCCCCCACATTTCGCATGCAATTCGGCTACCCGAACTTTTCGACAGGCCCGCAAACGTTGGAATTGCAACACCCATATTTCAATGCATGAAAGGTTTACAGGGAAATTGCATGCGACATTGTTGGGAAACCACTCGCTGTGGCCACACCCAGACGAGAGCAGAAAAAAGGTGGGCGGCACCAGCACTGCTGATGCCGCCCACCCAAAGAGCCACTTCGAGACGGCTCAGGCCTCCTTAGGAGCCACATCGAGCAGCGCGTCGCCGCGCTGGACCTGCCCGCTCGCGAGCGGCGTGACAGCGCCGAACTTCTTCTTGTTCGTCACGACGACGGGCGTGATCGTCTCGTAGCCGGCGGAACGGATCACGTCGAGGTCGACCTCGGCGAGCACGTCGCCGCGGCGCACGACGTCGCCCTTGGAGACGTGAGGCGTGAAGCCCTTGCCGTCCAGCTTGACGGTGTCCATGCCGACGTGGATGAGGACCTGGACGCCGGAGGCGGACTTGAGGCCGTAGGCGTGGCCGGTCGGGAAGGCGACGGTCACGGTGCCGTCGAAGGGCGCCACGACGAGGCCGTCGGCGGGCTCGATGCCGATGCCGGGGCCGAGCATGCCCTTGGCGAAGGACTCGTCCTTGACCTGCTCGAGCGGAATCGCGGTGCCCGCGAGGGGCGAGGCGACGGAGAGGTCAGCCTTGGCTTCCTCTGAGAAGGACGCGGCTGGGGCGGCGGCTGCAGCCGGGGCGGCGGCAGGGGCCGCAACGCCAGTGCCAGCAGGAGCACCAGCGGCAACCGCGGCGGCGACGGGAGCCGCAGCTTTGGCGGCGGGCGCGCGGCCCGCCATGTCGGCCTTGCCGCGCGTCATGGCGTAGGCGAAGGTGAGGCCGAAGGAGATAACGAAGACGAGGACCTCGAGGGCCAGGTAGGCGGGGATCGACTTGGGGATGATCGATACGAAGCCGACGAAGCCGGCGGCGCCGAGGGCCTGGCCGCGCACGTTCAGCAGGGCGACGCCCGCCGAGCCGATGGCGGCGGACACCATCGCGCAGTAGAAGGGCCAGCGCAGACGCAGGTTCACACCGAAGATCGCGGGTTCCGTGATGCCGAAGACGGCGGACACGCCACCGGCGCCGGCCAGGCCCTTGAGCTTGGCGTCGCGGGTCTTGAAGAAGA
>ERZ772786.618-NODE-618-length-14664-cov-4.128619_pt1 | contig 14664 bp, 18 predicted proteins | sample MGYA00511473_ERZ772786 | MGnify/ENA primary metagenome ERZ772786 (study PRJEB29015, sample SAMEA2738025) | human oral metagenome | biome: human oral; feature: human-associated habitat; material: saliva | place: China | collected 2252 ...
ACGGGAGAGGTAGTGTTCGACGATCCGCTTCTTCCCTCCATCCCGGAGAAACGTCTGCTGATCGTCGCCGCCGACGGCCCTGCCGACGACGAGTGGCTGATGGGCTGGTGCTTCACGCGCGCCAAGCTCATCTCAATGCCGACGATCTCGCTCAAGCCGACGGACCCGATTACTGGCGACCTCGAATTCAAGGCATTCGCCGACGAGACAGCAGGAACTGCCTGCCGTAACTACTACGGCGGCTCGGCGCTGCTCAAGCACCGTGACATCACGGGCTTCAGCGTCTGACAAGTACTGCGGGCGGGGGCCGGGGCTGTTCTCCCTCCGGCCCCTGCCCGCTAACCACCCTAGGAGAACCCAGTCGATAGGACAACCATGGACCAGCTGACCTTCACGAAGAAGATTAAGACGGACGACGGGGGCGACCTCGTACTCACGCGAGTCACCGACGACGCTGCCGACGCGAACACTCTGCGCGCGCAGGGATGGGAAGAAGCCCAGCCCGACGAGCAGGAAGCGGACGCGCCGACGCTGCCTGCCCCGCCGGCGAGCACCCAGCGCCGCGACAACTGACAAAGAGCAACTAGGAGAACACCAATGGCAGACAAGATCACCCCGACCCTGACGCTCTCGGGCCTCAACAACCTCGACGGCGCAGCAGAGGTCACCCCCTTCACCTTCGGGATCAACAACCACATCGTGACCTTCCCGGACCCCCTGGGCCTGAGCCCCGAGGCCGGCGAAGACCTCCTCCTCGACCTCGACGGCGGAAAGCGCGCCACCGAGGTTATCAACAAGTGGCTCTCGGAGAAAGACGCCGCAATCGTCACCAAGCATCTGACTCTGCGTCAGATGCTGCTCCTCCTGCGACAGGCCTCGAGACACTACGAGGCATCGCTCGGCTCCCTGGGGGAAGGGCGCGCCTCTACGACCGCCTGACGCGGTACGAGAGGCAAATCGTTGCAGACCTCGCGGAACAGGGCTTCGACGTCTATGCCCTGTTCCGCGCTCGCCGATACCGATTCCTCCTGACTCTGATCGACGAGCTGCCCTCGACGAGCCGAACCGTTGCAGCGATACTCAACGACCCCGAGGTCGCAATCGAAACGGCAATGGCGATTGCCGAAGCCGCGGACGACGACGACACCGAGGCGCAGCTTCGAACACAAACCCCCGAGGTCAGAGTCATGCAGGACATCTTCGACCTGCTGGTCTCGGCCTTCGGAGGCAAAGAAACCTACCCACGGCCCGAGAGCCTCACTGCGATCGCACTCGAGGACGCGCGCACAAGTGTCCGAGACCGCAGCGCCCACGAGGCGCTCGCGGCTCTCATGCCGGGGTGGAGTCCCCAAGAAACCTGAATAACCTGTAGGAGGTCTGCGTGGCTGGCGTGTATCAGGCAGGCACTGTCTATGTCGATGTGGTCCCCTCGATGCGGGGGTTCTTTAAGAGCATCGAAAACGCGACGGCTACGCAGCTCCCGCAGGTGGCTGGCGATGCGGGCAAGAAGTACGCGGAGAAGTTCAAGGAGCAGGTTTCCGCGTCGGGCAAGGACCTCGTTAACGCGATCGCCGATCCTCTGGGCAAGTCAACGGCGCGCCTGCGTCAGGAGGCCGCGCAGGCTGGGGCAGCCCTGCAGGAAGCGCACGCCAAGGTGGAGAAGTCTTCCTCGGCGCTCGCAGCCGCGCGCGCAGAGGAAGAGACTGCAGCGACTGCGGTGGAGCGCGCTGAGCGTGCTCTCGCCGCCGCGCGTTCCAGCTCGTCTGCTGACTCGGCGGCGGTTGCTCGTGCGGAGTCGGCGCTGGCCTCGGCGCGTGAAGCGTCGGCGGCAGCGAACCGGAAGGCCGACCAGGCGTCGGCTAACCACGCGGACTCTCTGCGCAAGGAGAAGGCCGCGTCCGATAGCGCGAAGGCGGCAACCGAGGCGCTTGACCAACGTATCTCGAAGGCCCCCACCGGGTGGGAGCGCTTCACGACGTCGCTGAAGGGCTGGGCGCGCGAGGCCGACAACGTCGAGCGTGAAGCCCGCGAGGTTGATTCCTCGCTCGTCCGCGTCGGCTCAGGAGTCTCATCACTCGGCGGACTCGTCGCGTCCGCGCTCGGCCCGCTCGCGCTCCTGGGCGCGGCCGTCGGCATCGGCGGTTTCGCATCCGAAGCGATCGCCGCATCCGACGCCACGAACAAGTTTGCGGACACTCTGCGGTTCGCTGGCGTCGACGATTCCAAGATCAAGGAGCTGGGGGCCTCCGCTCAGGAGTACGCCGACCGCACGGTCTATGATCTCGCGGACATTCAGGGCATCACGAGCCAGCTTGCGGCCAACGGCGTGGATGGTTTCGACCGTCTTGCCGAGGCGGCCGGCAACTTGAACGCTGTGTCCGGTGGAACGGCTGACACGTACAAGAGCCTGGGCCTGGCACTTGTCCAGGTCAACGGTGCTGGGAAGTTGCAGACCCAGGACTGGAATCAGGTGGCCAACGCCATTCCGGGCGCGTCCGGCAAAATCCAGCAGGCGCTCGCGGACATGGGAGCCTACACGGGGAACTTCCGTGAGGCCATGGCGCAAGGCCAAATCTCTGCGGAAGAGTTCAACAAGGCGCTTCTGCAGCTTGGTTTTGATGATGTCGCGGTCGCGGCCGCGTCGGACGTGTCGCGCATCGAGAACGCGGCCGGCAACTTGCAGGCGACGATTGTCGGCGGCTTCAAAGACATGATTGACCTCGCGAAGCCGCATCTGACAGCGTTCATGAGCTGGATGTCGGACACGCTCGGGCAGGGCTTCGCGTGGATCAAGGACGTGGGCGTGCCCTCGATTCAGGGAATCTGGGATGTCCTCGCCAACGGGAACTTCTCGGGGCCGATCTTCGGCCTCGAAGAGGATTCTGGTCTCGTCGACTTCCTGTTCAACCTGCGTGATGCCGGCATGGCGGCCTGGGAGATGCTCAAGTCCGGATGGGATGCCGCTACGAATCTCGCGTCCGCGTTCGCTCCGCTCGCCCAGAGCGTGTGGGACATGGTCAGCGCGTTCGGTGGGGATGGCCCATCGATGATTCAGCGAACCGCTGAGGCACTCAAGAGCGTGTTCGACTGGGTTGGGAAAAACACCGACGTAGTTGCCCCGCTAGTGGCGGCAGTCGTCGCGGGCACGGCGGCGTTCAAGGGCATGAGCGCTGCCATGGGTGCCGTGAACGCCGTGAAGGCGGCGGGCGGGCTGCTGCAGTTCGTGAAGGCGACGAACCTCGCGAAGGCCGCGCAGGCGGCGTTCAACATCGTCATGAACCTCAACCCGGTCGGCGCGATCGTCACGGCGATCGCCGCGCTCGTCGCAGGCCTCGTCTATTTCTTCACGCAGACGGAGACCGGCCGCAAGGCGTGGGCGGCAATCACGGAAGCGTTCTACAGCTTCGTGGACTGGATCAGCTCCGCATGGTCGTCAGCCATGGAGTCCATCTCCTCGTGGTGGACGGGCACCTGGGATGGAGTCTCGGGTTTCTTCTCGACCTATGTCGTGCAGCCGATGCAGACGGCATGGGACGCAATCGCGGCTGTCTGGGACGGCATTGTGACGGTCTTCAAGACCGCGTTCGCGATCATCGTCGGCATTGTCCTGACGCCGATCAAGCTCTACATACAGGCATGGGTCGCGGTCTTCACGTGGGCGTATGACAACGTCATTAAGCCCGTGTGGGATGCGATCTGCCAGGCCTTCACCTGGGCTTACGACAGTGTCATCAAGCCGGTGTTCGAGCAGATAGCAAGCACGTGGCAGTGGATCGCGGGGATCGCAACCGAGGTGTTCGGGGGCATCGTCTCATTCCTCGAGGGAGTGTGGACATCGATCTCCGCAGGAGTGACGGCCGCGTGGAATCTCATCGTCGCGGGCGTCACCTGGTACATCAACACCGTGTGGAACATCGTCTCCACCGTGTTTACGACGGTCGCAGGCGTCGTCTCCTCGATCTGGAACGGCATATCCTCCACCGTCTCGGGCGTCTGGGAGTCCATCAAGTCCACGGCGAGCGCAGCCGTCCAGTGGGTCTACGACAGCGTCACAGGGGTGTTCTCGTCCATGTCGAGCGGCGTCTCATCCACCTTCGAGGGCATGCGCTCAGCCATCGAGTCCGTGTGGAACAAGGTCAAGTCGGTCGCGGCAAAGCCGGTGAACTTCATCATCGACACCGTCTACACCAACGGCCTGAAATCCATGGTGGAAACGGTAGCCTCGAAGATCGGCCTCTCACTCACCCTGCCGACGGTCCCCAGGATCGCCGAATACGCCGGCGGCGGCATCGTCCCCGGCTACAGCCCCGGGCACGACACGATTCCGGCGATGCTCTCCCCGGGTGAAGCTATCCTCGTCCCCGAGCTGGTGCGCCAGATCGGCCCGAACCGAATCATCGCGGCGAACTACGCCGCCTCGAAGCGCCGCCCAGGCGGCACCCCCGGCAAGGCCCCAGCTGGCTTCTCCGGAGGAGGCATCGCCCACTTCGCAGGAGGCGGCATCGCCGGATGGTTCGCCGACGCAGCACTTGGCGTCGCGGAGTTTTTCCGTGATCCGCTCGGCTCCATCGCGCAGCTCATCACCGAGCCCGTCCGAGGACTCATGAAGGGCATCGCCCCCGGAGTCATCGGCGAGCTCGGCGCAGGCGGCGTCGAATCCCTCCTCGCAGGAGTCGGATCGTTCTTCAAGAAGAAGGCTGAGGAATCCTCATCGGCCGGACTCGTGGGCGCCGCAATGCGAGCCGTACAGATGCAAGTCCCATACGTGTGGGGCGGCTCAGCCATCCCGCCAGGCCTAGACTGCTCAGGCCTGGTCTATTGGGCTGCGCAGCAGCTCGGTCTGGGGTGGCCGCGCCTCACGGCGGCCGGATACCAGTCCGGCGCGACTCCGATCCCCTGGACGCAGGCCGCCCCCGGCGACCTGCTCTTCTGGGGCGCGCCCGCCCATCACGTCGCGATCTACGCCGGCGGTGGCCAGATGATCGAGGAACCAAAGCCCGGCCTCAACGCCCGGCACACCGGCATCTGGGGCTCGCCAACCGTCGGCCGCTACGGGGGAGCTCGCAAATACGACCGCGGCGGGTGGCTCCCCACGGGAGTCACAGCCGCAGTCAATCAAACCGGCCAGCGCGAAGCGATCCTCACCGCCCGGCAGTGGGCCGACGTAAGCGCGCTCGCGGCCAGCGGCGCGGGCGCTGGCATCTCACTCGAGGGTGCTCAAGTGAATCTGATTCTCGATGACGGCATGCAGTTCCGTGCGCACGTCGAGGGCATCAGCGCGGGCGTTCTCGCTCGTAGGAAGCAGCTCGCAGGAAGGAGCAGATGATGTCGTCGCGTGCGGTTGATGGCGCGCTGGATACGACGCACGTGCCGTTCGCGGTCGTCGAGGACGGCCAGGCCCCGCGCGTGCAGCTGGTGATCCCGGCGGCTCTCGCGCCTGCGGGCGCGGCCTGCTACGTCGAGGGGATCGCCGCGACGGGCTTCAAGTGGACCCCCCGCGCGGGCGTGTGGACTGGCACGGGCGAGCAGCGTGTGATCGGTGATTCGCTCGCGCCGATCAACACGGAGATCAGGTACCGTCTGACGACGTCGCGTGGCGTCGAGGTGGAGTCCTCGCCGGTCGTGCGCCGCTGGCGGGGGCTTTCGCTGATGACGGATACTGCGGGCAAGATGCCGGTCAATTTCCTCTGGCAGGGGACCGATCAGCGCGAGATGAAGATGCGGCTGACCGAGCACGAAGTGCCGGGCCGTAGGACTCCTGTCATGGTGTATGCGCCGACGATGGGCGCGGGCACCGTCTCGCTGACGGCTCGCACGAACCGCCGGGACACGCCGGCTCTCAAGCTCCTGCTGGGCACTCCGACGCCCGTCGCTCTTTTCCACAACCCGGAGCACTGCGTGCAGTGCCGGGCTGGTGTGTGTGACGTGGACTTGGTGACGATCATGGCTCCTACGTCTGTCTCGATGGAGCGCGCCGCGCGCATCGACGTTGCGGAGCGCACGTGGACGATCAAGGGCACGATCACGTCCCTGCCGCAGGCCTCGACGCTGCTTGCTCTCTCGACGTGGACTGACTTCGACGGTCGCGCCCTCACCTGGCAGGCGCTCGACGCGCGCCGCCTCACGTGGGAGGGCTTCGCCCGTACGATCTGGCAGGAGGATCGATGAGCCTGCCAGGCCCGGACGCGCGCATCCCTGACGATCTACTGTCGTCTGCCTACACGCTGCAGGCGACGGTCGAGTCGTGGCTCGGGGATGAGTATCTCGGTGAGGTGCCCGTCGAGGACGGCTCGGTCTCCTGGGACGCGACGCAGCAGGTGCAGGGCTCGCTCTCCCTCACGGTTCCGCGCGTCGGGTCGGCGAGTGAGGATGAGGACTGGCGGGACTGGGATCCGACGGACCCGTCGCATCCGCTCGCGACGTTCGGGCAGACGCTGCATGTCTCGCTGACGATAGCGTCGGTGATTCCCGGCGGCGGCTGGTGGGACGTGCAGCTGGGCCGCTTTCTCATCACCTCGGTTGATCCCGGCCCCTCAACCGTGAGGGTGACCGGCAAGTCGCTGATGCACCGCCTCGAAGAGGACCGCCTCACGACGCCGCTCTCCCCCATGTCGAACGGCACGCTCGCATCCGAAATCCGCAGACTGGTCGGCGGGCACATGGGCGTCGTCATCGACACCGGCCTCGTGGACCGCTGGTGCCCGTCGATGACCTGGGGCGAGTCCAGGATCGACGCGGTGTACGAGATCGCGAAGGCGTGGCCGGCGTCGCTCCGTGAGGGCGGCGACGGGATCTTGTACGTGACACCGCCTGTCTCGCCGCCTGTCTCGCCGCCGCAGCTGCGGCTCACGGACGGCCTCGGAGGAACCGTCGTCGGCGTCTCCTCCCAGGTGTCCAGAGACAAGGTCTATAACCGGGTGGTCGCGCGCGGTCAGGATGGGCACGACGAGGGGGCTCCGACGTTCCAGGCGGTCGCGGATCAGACGACCGGCCCGATGCGTACCGACGGCCCCTACGGTGTCGTCCCGCGATTCTTCTCATCGCCGCTCATCACCTCGCAGGAGCAGGCCCGCAAGACCGCTGAGGCGATGCTCGCCGAGTCAATCAGGCGGAAGGTGAAAGTCCCTGTGGAGCATGCGCCGGATCCGCGCGTCGCGCTCGATCAGCCTATCGAGATCGTGACCCGCCCGGTCGACGCGGCTGAGCCGAAAACGCTCTGGGGTCTCGTGACCGCCTACGAAGTCCCGCTGACCTATAAGGGGACGCAGAAAACCGACGTGGAGGTGACCCTATGACCGTCCGAGTCATGGATCTAATCTCCTCGACCCCGGATGATCTGCCTCCCCGGTACGGCTCGGACAGGTCAACGACGGCGATCGCGCGGATCATCGACCTTGTCGAAGGCGGTCGCCAGCTCATTGTCTCCCTGTACGGTGGTACCGGGGTGCAGATTCCCGCGACCGCCGTCAACTGGCAAGGCGTGAAAACCGCGCACGTCCTCCTCGACCCGGACACCGGGCGTCCCGTCCACGCGCTGGGGCCTGCGCCGTCCCCCGAAGGGCCGCTCCCTGCGGTCCCGAAAACACCCGAGCCTAAGCCCGTCGCCCGGCACGCGGTCCTCACGCCGCAGTGGATGGGCACCTGGACAAACGCCGGGTGGTCGCGCTACGGAGACGGCGGGGCCTGGCAGGGCACCAGCCCCGCAGGCCAGCGCCTCCGAGGCCTCATCACCTACGGTCGCCAGCTAGAAGCCCTCGGCACCATCACAATCACCCGTGCCCTACTCACCGTACAGCCCGCAACGCACGTCCCGCCATGGGCGCTCGTGATCCAGCCTGCCACATACGCGGAGTCTGGGCCGCAGCCCACCGGTGCTACACAGACGATCAACGTCAACGCCGCGCAGGCACAGGTCGATGTCACCGCCCTCGCGAAAACGCTCACGGCGGGAGCTGGGCTCGCGCTCGTCGGCACGGCCTACGGCGGCATCACCAAGGGCGGCGCAAGCGCAGCCCTCACCATCGACTACACCGAAACACTCCCCACCAAGCCCGCAGAAAGGCGCGCCCAATGAGCTATCAGGACCAGCGCGGACACAAAGTGCCTTCCCCCACCGACCCGGCCCGCCGCCAAGACCTCCTCGACCTCTCGCTCTCCATCCCCTCCTACAAGGCATGCGCGTCCGAGACCGCGGCCTCCCAGTACGTCGCAGCGCTCGCGGGCGTGGGCCTCACGGCGTCCCCGCAGCAGCCGGTGTACGTGTGGAGGACGGACCTCAATGCTGTGCGTGTGTGGGATGGGCGCAGGTGGTCGGGGGAGTCGAATCTGCAGATGGAGCTAGGCACCCGCGGCGACATCCCCGTCGGCAATAGCCTGAGCGTCGGCGTGCGGAATGGACTCATCAAGGCAGGAAAAGTCGCGACCTCCGCGACCGAAGTGCAATTCGGGAATCTTTACTTCGACTACATCACATTCCAGACGCCTTTCCCGACCGACTGCATATCTGTCACATTGACGCCGCTGTATGGGACGGGGGTAGGCGGCTGGGTCTTCAAGAACGCCCAGCAATTCTGCCTCGACTCGATGAACCGCAACGGATTCCGTGCAATGCTCCCGGGGGTCACGACCACGGGCCGTCATGCCTACTCGTGGACAGCGATCGGCTACTAACCCCACCAATTCTTCGCGCCCTCGGACAAGCCCGTCCGGGGGCTTTCCCATACCCAAAGAGGAGAAAACAATGGAACAGAACATCGAACAGCTCATGGCGTCGATGACGCCCGCGACGGACACGCCGCCCGACGTTGTCGCTCCGATCTACATCCCCTACGAGGAGGTCTCCCGATGACCATGACTGCAAGCAAGGCCCTCGCGTGGGCCGCGAGTCAGATCGGCTACACCCGATGGGACGACCCCGAGGAAGGCTCCCTGTATGGCCGCTGGTACGCCAATAAGCACGGGGCCTACTACGGCACGTCCGGCGTCCCCTTCTGCGCCATGTTCGCCTCATGGTGCCTCACCGACGACGACGGCGCGTCCGTCATCCCCGGCGGCGACTTCGCCTACGTGCCCTACGGCATCAACGCCGCGCGGGCGGCCGGCATGCTCGTCGACCCGTCGAACGCAGCCCCGGGAGACCTGATCTGCTTCGACTGGGACGGGGACGGCATTGCCGACCACGTCGGCCTGGTCGAAGCGAACTACGGGTCGTGGGTGCAGACCATCGAGGGTAACACCAGCTCGGGAGCTGCGGGCTCCCAGTCCAACGGTGGTGGAGTCTATCGCCGGTCCCGTGACTGGGACTCGGTGTGCGCGGTCATCCGCCCCTACTACTCCGATGCGGCCACTGGCGCATCCGGCGGCTACACGGACATCACGGGAATCCAGCGCGCGGTTGGCGCGGACACAGATAACGTCCTCGGTCCTGACACCACGCGCCGCGTGTACGCGGTCGTGGCGGCGAGCTCGTGGGGCGGCCGACAGTTCCCGTTCGGGGTCGAGTACGTGCAAAGCGTCGTCGGGACCGAGGCTGACGGCATCTGGGGGGATACCTCGGATGAGTCGCACGACCGCGTCGTCGGCGCTATGCAGCGCGCCGTCGGCGTGGACGACGACGAAATCTACGGCCCCATCACCAATGAGGCGATCAACGCCGCGCTCGCGGGCGCGGAGAAGGGGGAATGACGATGAATGATCTTCTGCTCGGGCTCCACAAGGACCCGTTCATGACGACGGTCGTCGTCGGCCTTATCTGGCCGATGGTCCAGGCGGCGCTTGATCGCCCGTACTGGACGCCGGCGCGCCGTAAGGTGCTGCTGGCCGTCGTCGCGGTCGTCATCTCGCTCGCTGTCTGGGTGTCCGGCACCTATCCGGCGACGTGGCGGCTGCTCATTGCGCAGGCGTCGCTTTTCCTCGGCGTTGCGTGGAGTGTTTTCCAGGTGCTCTCGTCGATCCGCATCCACGGCGTGAGTCTCATTGACTGGGCGGGCGCCCTGACACCCGGCGGCGAAAGCGTTGACGACGTGCGCCTGAACGCTGCTCTCCCTCTGTCCGGTGGTGACGCGGGCGGTGACCGTGCCCAGTGACCGGCATCTTCTTGGACCCGAAGGTCGTCGAGGCCCTTAACGGCCTGGTGGCTGTCCTGATCGCCGGCCTGGGCGGTGCCGCCGCCGTGGGCTTCGCTCGCCTGAAAGCGAGCATGGAGTCGCACATGCAGCGGGCGACCCGCGCCGCTGAGGAGGCGAAGGTCGCCGCCCAGTCCGCCGACGCTCAGGTCAGCAATGATCACGCGACGAACATACGCGACGACCTCGACGCCGTCCGTGACAGCGTGAAGGCAGTCAGTGAGACGGTCGGCGCGCTTGCCGTCCTCCCTGACCGCTTCGAGGGCCTGTCCGCCACAGTCGATAAGGTCGCCGCCACGCTCGACAGCCACGGTGAAAGACTGTCGGACATGAAAGCACGCATCGACCGCATCGATGAACGCGGCGGCAGGATGGCCGCTGAGATTCACGACGAGCGCACCGCCCGCGAAGCGGCGACGCACCTGATCGACGCGCACGCCCACGACACCCACCGCTCAATCTATGAGCGGATCGAGGCGCTAGAAGCCCGCGCCGACAAGTAACCCACCCCCGCGCCCCCACCACCCGGAAACGGGCCGGTGGGGGCGCTTTGCTCATCCGTCGGCACCTCGCGCCCGCTGTGTGCGGCTGACGGCGCGGAATGTGTCGGAGGTGCGGGCATCAGCCGCGGCTTGGGGGTCGCGCGCCCTAGCAAGCCGCGCCAGATTCTCAGGGCGGGCAGAGCTGCGCCCGATGAGCTCACGCACTCTGGCGGCGGCGAGCTTCGTCGTGCGTGGAAGCTCGTAGGTCTCGCGGTATTCGGCGGCGGTCATGCCGTGTGCCAGGAATACGTGCGCGGCGAGGCTGAGGTAGGCTCCGCCGCACTCATGGCAGATGAGCCGACCCTCGGCATCCTCGTCGACGCGTCCGTATACGCCTGCGCCGACTGGCTGGCCGATGCGCGGCGCAGGCTCGCCCGCGTGCTTGCTGCGCGCTGCCTTGTAGTGGCGCAGGCACAGGCCGTGGGAGATCGCGTCGCGGTCGCAGCCGGGGGCCGAGCACGGGTCGGCGGTTGATCCTTGGGGGCGTATCCAGCGGCGCTGCGCTGCCCATTCCTCGACGGCGGCGATGCTCCACCAGTAGGCGTGTCCGACGCGGATGGGGCGTAGGCCCTCGCGGCGCATTGTCTTGCCGAGCTCTCGTGGATCGCGCTTGATGCCGATGAGGGCGGGCACCTCGACGGTGGGCAGGTAGCCGCGCTCGCGGGCTTCGGTCGTGGTCATGACGCCGTCAATGTCTTGGCGCATGGTGTGTCTCCTGGTGTGGGAAGGCCCCGACCTCTCTGTGGGGTCGGGGCCTTCTTCTTTCTGTCAGAGCGCGTGGTTGGCGCAGATCGTCCAGAATTCGTCGGCGGTCACCGTCTGGTAAAAGCCCTGCTCGTGCAAGTACTCGACGTTGGCTTCGGGATCGTAAGCGCGGTACCAGGCGAAGGCATCGTCGGCGATTGCTTCGATGTCGTGCTCGTCGGCGTAGTCGCCGAGGGCGTCGGCGACCGCGGCGCAGACGTCGCTCATGGTTGCGTAGCGCTGGTTTGCGCCGGTGGTTTCGATGATCGCTGCGAGTTTGGCGGCGGTTTCGATGGTGTTCATTGGTCTCTCCTTCTTTGAGGTTCGGGGGGCTTTTCCCTCCCGATGACTCAACTATACATCGCGTGCGATGTATAGTACAAGCCGAAACAGATGTGATGTGCGCTACTTGGCTAGGTTAACATGGATTGCCGCGATGAGTCGCGATGCCTCGGCAATCTCGGGGGGAAAGGGCGAGGGCGAGCTGAGGTCGGTGCGCGCGCCGCGCCCGGGGCGCGATCGCTGCCATTGGTCGATCGTCTCGGGCGCCCAGCCTCGCAGGGGGCCGGACGGCGTCGTGATGATGGCATCCGCTTCCGGCATGAGGCCTTTGAGGATGTAAGACCTGACGGTAGGGACACTGAGGCCGAGGCGCTCGGCCACGGCGGCAGTCCCCAGATACTCGATGGTCATAGGATCTCCTGGTCAGTCGTACGGGGAGACGATTTCGACGGGGATGTCGTCGTCGCTGAGGAGCTGGAAAGCGCGCCCGACGCAGGCGCGGTAGGCGGCGATGGGCAGGCGGTGCGCCCATCGCGTGTGCTGCTCGTAGTCTGCCTGCGTGGAGTAGGCGATGAGCGCGGTAGGGAGGCTGCGGACGGTCTCGTCCTGGTCCTCGATGGGCGCGAGCAGCTCATCGAGGCACTCGAGAGCCGCGTCCTCAAGATTCCCGAGGGCCATATGGATACTGAGGGGGTCTCGCGGTTCACTCTTGCCGATCTCCCAGGATCGGATGACGCCTTCGTTGACGTCGAAGATTTCGGCGAGGTCGGCGCGCGAGAGCCCGAGGGCTTCGCGTCGGCAGCGCAGGCCGATTGGGGTGAGCGGATTGCGGGGCATATTGTCTCCTGTCGTGGGGGAGGCCCCGGAGCGCGAGCCCCGGGGCCTCGATGATTGGATCAGTCGAGGAACTTCTTGACGTTGCCGCCGATCTCCTCGAGGACGGTGAGGGTTTCCCAGATGCTCGAGTAGCCGTCGGTGAGGGCCTGTGACTCGCACTCGGCAGCGATGGCGTTGTAGATGCCGTCGCGGGAACCGTCGGCGAAGTTGTACTCGCCGAAAACGCGGGCGTCGTCGGCCTCGGTGTAGGCCAGCGGCAGATCGGCGACGGTGAAGCCGTTGGCGTCGAGCAGCGCGCGGTCCTCGCCGCTCATGCGGACGGCGGCGTCGATGAGGGCTTCGCGCAGATCCTCGATCTCGTCGCCGGGAAGGCTCTTCTCGAACCATTCCTCGGCGGTCTCGCGCTGGCCGTCGATGATGAGGTAGCGAGCGTGAACGTCGGTGCTGTCGGCGATGTAGGTAACGGTGGACATTTCAGATCTCCTTCTTTGAGGTTCGGGGGGCTTTTCCCTCCCGATGACTTAACTATACATCGAGCACGACGTATAGTGCAACCTGGAATGAATGTGATCTACAAAACAGTGAGTAGCTAGGCGGCAGCTCGCACGGCGCTAATGAGGGCGTCGTCCGGCAGACGCACATACCGGCGCGTCGTCTCGGGGCGGGCGTGTCCGAGTACTGCGCCCACCGCGAGTAGGTCGCGCGTACCGGCGTACATGGCAGTGCCGCAGCGGTGCCGGAGGGTGTGGCCGGTCCAGCCTGCGGGGAGTGCGCGTGCGAGCCGCTTCGAGACGTAGCCAGCCGAGAGGTGACCGCCGTCTTGTCCAGGGAATAGGTAGCCGTCGCAGGAGGAGAGGGCGCGGCGCAGGTCCATGCGGATGATCGGGACATATCGGGTTTTGCCGCCTTTGCCGGTCACGTACAGGCCGGACCCGTCCCAGTCGCGCGAGTGAACGCGCGCGATCTCCATGCACCGCAGGCCCGCGTAAGCGCCAAGAAGAATCATCGTGCGGTCGCGCTCATCAGCCCGAGCGAGCGCGTCGTGGAGGACATCGTCAGGGACGGGGCGAGCAACCCCGGCGGGCACGCGCACGGCTGCCAGCCCCTGAGCGGGATCGGCAGGGATGAAGCCTGATCCGTGAGCCCAGCGGAAAAAGGCCGCGATAGACCCGCGCACGCTCTTGCGCGTCTCAGGCTTCCACGACCCAGCGGAGAGCACATACCGCAGGTCAGTCGAGGTCACGGAGGCCGGGCCATCGGGGCATTCGCGGATGACCTTCTGTAGATGGCAGATGTAGAGCCGGATAGTCCGCGGCGATCGGCCAGCAGCTTGCATGGCGGTCGTCCAGTCTGCGACGGCCGTGTCCCAGTCCAAGAAGTGTGTCATGTGGCATCCTGATTCTCTCGCAGCACCCCGCGCTCGCGGAAGGGGGAATGAGCAGGCCCCCTGTTGCGACCTTTGTGGGGTAAGTGTTGGTGGAGGGTTCACTGTCTCGCGACGGTGCGAGCGTGTCCACCGGAAAGATGCCGTAATCTAGGCGATGGAAGGAAGGGCGTCGGTGTTGTCCCAGCTAGGGCATGATGGAAACAAATAGGTAACATTGGGACTAGGCCGATAACCGGACGGTTACTGGTTCGAATCCAGTCGCAGGAGCAGATGCCCCGAGTTCTCGTGAACTCGGGGCTTTTCGTTGATCGGAGAAGAGGGCCGCATTGGAAGCGATCGCAGGGCATCCCTATATCGCGTTGCTTATCGCCATCGTCGCTTTCTACGTCGTCTCTGGGATCGTCGAGGCTGTACGCGCGCCTCGCAAGCCGAAGTCTCGCCCGCGTGCCCCCAGGGAGAGCGCCATCGCGTGAGAAGCGCATGCGAGAGCGCTACGCCGCTTTCGGAGAGCGTTGGCGGGAGTGGCTGGACCAGCCGCGGGGGAGTGGCGATGCGGGTCGTCTCGTGACGGCCTCGAGCATCTGGGGACACCCGGAACGCGGAGCTTCCTTCCCTCGGCGTTTCCATGACGCTCAGCTGGGAAAGGTGATGCTCAATAAGCGCGCCTACCTGGCGATGCTGGACGCGCCCGCTGACGCGGTTCAGCCGAGGCGCGAGCTGGCCCCGACCTCGTGGGCGACGATGCGCC
>ERZ772786.619-NODE-619-length-14631-cov-13.193606_pt1 | contig 14631 bp, 11 predicted proteins | sample MGYA00511473_ERZ772786 | MGnify/ENA primary metagenome ERZ772786 (study PRJEB29015, sample SAMEA2738025) | human oral metagenome | biome: human oral; feature: human-associated habitat; material: saliva | place: China | collected 2252 ...
TTACCAAGATGGCGCTCTACCACTGAGCTATCGGGGCAACAGGTAAAACTATACAGGTCTTCACGAATGCTCGCAAGCGGAGAAGCTATGGCATACGCCACATTTATGCTTGGTTGTTCTCCACGCTGCCACCTAACAGCCCAACATTGCCCCGGCACCATCGCATTGACCAGGCGCCACCGCAACAGCTAATGCAAACGCATCAACACACAAATACATAAAGACCGGCAGGAGAGCTCATCACTCCCCTGCCGGTCTTTGAATCATATGCGGATGACGAGGCTACTAGACAAGACTGCTAGCCGATAGCCTCAGCAAGCCCCTCATACCGCGAATCCAGGCTTAGCCGAATTCTTAGTAGCGCTTACCGCGGCCGCCGAAATCACGGCCACCGTCACGGTTACCGCGGTAGCCGCCCTCACGGCGGTTATCGCGACCGCCAAAGTCACGGCCACCATCACGGTTGCCACGGTAGCCACCCTCACGGCGGTTATCACGGCCACCGAAGTCGCGACCACCGAAGTCACGGTCATTGCGCTTGCCGCCGAAGTCACGGTCATTGCGCTTGCCGCCGAAGTCACGGCCGCCACGCTTGAAGTCGCGGTCACCGCCGAAGTCACGGCCACCGTCACGGTTACCGCGGTAGCCGCCCTCGCGGCGACCACCTTCACGACGACCACCCTCGCGGCGATCGAAGTCGCGGAAACCGCCCTCACGACGGCCACCACCGAAGCTGCGGCCACCGCCGCCACCCTTGGGACCGTTGTCCTTGCGGATGTTGATGAACTCGCCAGCAATCTTGGTGTCGCGCAGGCGATCGAAGAAGTCGCGGGGCAGGTCCTCGGGCAGGCCAACAATGGTAAAGTGCTGGCGAATGTCGATGGAGCCAATCTGGGAGCCCTTAATACCGCCCTCGTTAGCCAGTGCACCCACAATAGCGCCTGCGGTCACGCGGGAGGAACGGCCAACGTTCAGCTTGTAGTTGACCATGCCCTCGTCGTTGTGCGCGCGCTTTGCCTTGCGGCCGCCGCGATCAGAATCCTCATCAGAGAAGGGGCGGGACTTGTTGGCGATATCTTCGCTCTCATCGAGGAAGAAGGGACGACCCTGCTGGGCGATAACAGCCAGTGCAGCTGCAATGTCCTCAGCGGTGGTGTCGTGCTCGTTCTCGTAGTCCTCGATAATCTGGCGGAAGAAGCTCAGGTCCTCAGATTCGATGGTCTCGGTAATCTGCTGTGCGAAGCGCTGCTTACGGGTCTCGTTCACTGCCTCTGCGGTGGGCATGTGCATCGGCTCGACCTTCTGGCGGGTTGCCTTCTCGATCTGACGCAGCATGTACTTCTCACGCGGGGTGACGAAGAGGATTGCGGCACCTTCGCGACCTGCACGGCCGGTACGACCGATGCGGTGAACGTAGGACTCGGTGTCGTGGGGGATGTCGTAGTTGACGACCAGGGAGATGCGCTCAACATCCAGACCGCGTGCCGCCACGTCGGTTGCCACGAGGATGTCGATGCGGCCGTCACGCAGGGCGTCAACGGTGCGCTCACGCAGCTGCTGGGGGATGTCACCGTTAATCGCTGCTGCCGCGAAACCGCGTGCCTTCAGCTTGTCGGCAACTTCCTCGGTTTCCTTCTTGGTGCGCACGAAGACGATGATGCCGTCGTAGTTTTCAACCTCGAGCACGCGGGTCATTGCGTCCAACTTGTGGGAGTGCATGACCTGCATGTAGCGCTGGCTGATGTTTGCGCTGGTGGTGGTCTTAGCCTTGACGCGAACCTCAACGGGGTCGTTCAGGTACTGCTGAGCGATCTTGCGGATCGAGTTGGGCATGGTTGCGGAGAAAAGGGCAACCTGCTTGTTGTCGGGGGTACCTTCGAGGATCTTTTCCACGTCTTCGGCGAAGCCCATGCGCAGCATTTCGTCTGCCTCATCGAGTACCAGGTACTGCAGGTTGGACAGGTCCAGAGAGCCCTTTTCCAGGTGGTCAATCACGCGGCCGGGGGTACCGACGACGACCTGCGCACCGCGGCGCAGACCGGCAAGCTGCGGACCGTAGGGGGAGCCACCGTAGATGGGCAGGACGGTGAAGTCCTCCATGTGGGTTGCGTAGGAGGAGAAGGCTTCTGCAACCTGCAGAGCCAGCTCGCGGGTGGGTGCCAGGACCAGAACCTGGGTGTCGCGGGAGACACCGTTGATGTCGGCAAGTTCCGCCATGCGGGACAGTGCCGGCAGCGCGAATGCTGCGGTCTTACCGGTACCGGTCTGTGCCAGACCAACCACGTCGTGGCCCTCAAGCAGCAGGGGGATGGTCTGTTCCTGAATGGGGGACGGCTTCTCGTAGCCTACCTCTTCCAGGGCTGCCAGGACGCGAGCGTCCAGGCCCAGGTCGGTGAAGCGTACGCCCTCTTCTTCGGTCTTTTCGGCGGTTTCTTCTGCCGTGGTTTCTTCTGCCGCTGTTTCTGCAGTAGCTTCTGCGGTGGTTTCTTCTGCTTCTACAGCAGGGCTCTCAACGGTGTTCTCGGTAATGTTCTCAGTAGCCACAGCGGTCTCTGCCTCGGCGTTCAGTTCGGCCGGGGTAGCAGTATTCTCAGTCAATTTTTCCTCTATACGGTAGGGGTGGAAGCGCACGCTTTTCGGCGCTTACCGGGTGTCCCCTTCACGGCCCAGCCACACATCATCCCCTGGGGAGTAGAACGTCCAGGGGTCCTCCGTTACCGGCTAATCCGTCAGCTATTTTCTGCGGATGCTCAGGTAGCGGCTCTTTGCTGGGGGTGGTCTTGATTTTCTCGGCACATTATCCGCACGCCTGTTCGTACTCTACGCTCGACGCACAGTAGTTCTCGGCGCACAGTAGTTCCTGTGAATCAGGGGTGTACAGGGTGGGTAATGCTCACATGCAATGTCACGTATTCCTGGTGCTTGCCTTCCTGCCTTATAGCAGGGGTGTGTCTGTTACAGCAGACGCAGCATAGAGGCTGGACCAGAGATCGTTAAGAGAAGCCCTCGTGTACGGTATGAACCGCGAGTTTATGGGGCGTATCAATCGGTGATGGTGAGTACGGCGCACCTACAATTCCAGCACCACCTTGGGTGCCGGGTGCGCACAAGACCTTCATCGGGGGTTCCCGTGTTCTACCTAGTCTACCTTAGCGTCGCCCATTTAACCCCAAAAGGTGCTTAAAACCTCATCTCTTAACGGCGAGCGCCCACCCTCACAGCCGGCGGGTGGGCGCTTTTCAGGCACACCTCGTGCCTATGCAGTCCTGGGATTAATCCACGCGACGCACAATATCAATCGTGCCGACGGTCGCGTACTTCGCGTAGGAGTGGCCGTAGCGGTCGGCCGCGTACTGTGCGGCGTTGGTCGGCGGGTTGCCGCCCCAGGAGTTACTCTTACGGTCAATGACCACGTAGTCGGGTGCGGGCTCACCGGTGTGACCAATCCAGTAGACGGTGCGGCCGGGAATCAGCTGGGTCAGAATCGACAGGTCAGATGCGACCGTCACCCCTTCGGGTACCTTCTGCACGGCGTCCTGCTTCATCTGGTCGGTCGCGGTCAGCGCGGAGGCGGTGAACTGCGCATTACCCAGGGATGCGAGGGGTTGCTGAGAGCCGGGCACGAAAATCGGGGATGCGGCAAGGAAGAGCGCCACGGCGGGTAGAGCCCACACGGGGATGCGGCGTGCCAGGGCGGTCAGACGGCCGGGCTCAGTGTTACTCTGAGGTTCCTCGGCGGAGGCGCTATCGGCGACTCGCGCACCCAAACGCACAGGAATCGCTGCGGGAACCACGCCGTAGCGTATCCGCATGACAGCGTCGAGCAGGGCGAGGAAGACGATGGGCATGAGCACGAGCGAGTAGTGCCAGGTGCTTGCCCAGTAGGATTCCATGGTGGAGAGCAGTCGCCATGCAAGGGTCGGCAGGGCAATTGCCGTCAGAGGAGAAATCACCCAGAGGACCGCTCCGGTAATGAGCAGCAGGCCGAGGGTTGCCAGCTTGGTGTTATTGCTGAGCATCTGCAGTGCCGAGCCGAAGGGGTCGCCCAGGGCTGCGGAGAAGTTCACCTTGTCGGCGTAGTCGAAGTTTCCGCCGCTGTTGAAGTAGGGCAGGATCACGTAGATAGCGACGGCGGACCAGAATACGCCCCAAATCATGACCATGGTGGATTCGGCGACGGCGGGGGTGCGCGCCCAGGAGGAGTAGAGCTGCTGCATGCGGGTGCGCATGGGGGCGGGAGTGCCGGCGGAAAGGCGCGGCATCAGAATGTCTACCGCAGTGCTCAGCCAGCCGGTGCGGATAAAGATTATGAGGCCGATGGCCGCGACAGTAATGCCCATATCTTCTTTGACGAAAGCAATGGGTAGAGCCCACCAGCAGGCGTAGGCGAGGTAGCGTGCACGTTCGGTACCGCTCACTCGTGAGGCGAGCACCAGGTAGCCGAGGCTCATGGCGAGTAGCGGCACGGCGAAGGCTACTTCATGGAATTGGGCGGCGATAGCTTGCTGAACGCCGAAGCTGAGGGCGAATCCGGCGCCGAGCAGCAGACCGGTGATGGTCGGGATAACGCCCTGAAGTTTTGCGGCTTGAGCGTTCTGCGCGTCTTCAGTTTTCTGCGCGTCTTCAGTTTTTTGGGCGAGCGCGAAGGCACGCTGAGTGAAGCGCACAATGGCGAAGCTTGCGAAGGCAATCAGGGCGTTCTGCACCACCAGCAGGGTGGTCGGCGAGGGGAACACCGCGTAGATGGGCCCCAGGAGCACCAGAATCGGGTGGAAGTGGTCACCCCAGAGGTTAAAGTCGGGCCCCTTAATGGGCACGATGGGCACGGAGAAGTGCGAGTACGCCTGCGCCATCTGGGTGAAAATCGCCAGGTCCCAGGAGGGCGTAATCCAGTGCTTCACCTGCTGCAGCGAATAGTAGGTGTACAACGCCATGACGGCGGCGGCAAGCAGCAGGCCGGGTAGTAGTTCGAGGGGGCGGATGCTCTTGACGCGCTCGGTGAGGGACTGACGCGGCTGTTTCTTGGCGCGCTGAGTACGGCCCGCACTGGTGGCGGTGCTGTTCTTCTGTTCAGGTGCGTCAGTATTCGAGGATGCTTCGTGTGCTTCCGCTGCCATAGGCGTCCTTCTCTCGGGGGGGTGTGTCCGGGCTACAGGCGCCCTTGTGAGCGGGTGGAACGGTGAGCGGGTGGAACGCGTCGCCGCTATCGTGCCAGTATTGGCGTTCGTTCTCGCTCTACCTTTTAGGGTATCGCATTAGTGGCGTACCTGCCCTTCCTGCACTTTTTGTATCTTATTCCTCAAATATCTGCCCCGAATGTTGCAGCTCCGCTTGGGCGCATAGACTGGTGTGGTGAGTACGTTTCCTTCTTCAACCCCCGGCGGTGTCACCCCTGACGGCACGATTCCCTGTAGCCGCCCGGCAGCGGGTGCGCGGCGCATCCGGCATCCTTTAGCGGCAGCTGGTGTGCCCTATGCGCCGGCGCTTGCGGATGATTTTCACGAACCGCGCGTTCAGATTCGTACTCTCTCCCCCGCTGTTTCGTCTCTTCCGGGCGCTCTGAGTGCGGAGGTGTGCGAGGTTGTGATTGAGCCGCATGTTCCGCTGCAGTTGGCGCAGACCTTGGGGTCGCTACGCCGCGGCGCTCAGGATCTTTCGTATCGTGCGCTGAGCCGCACGGATGGTGCCGAGAGAATCTGGTTGACGGCTCGCACGCCGTTTCACGAGTTCCCTGCGGTGCTGTACGTTGAACGAGTTGCGGAGACTGCTACGCTTCCAACGTCTCTCCCCGCTCTTCACCGTCTGCTGATGCGCCCGGTGCGTATTCGCATCTGGGTTTCTTATAGTGCCGCAGATCAGCAGATGCAGGCGCGAACCGACCTTCAGGCGCTAGCGCAGGAAATGACGTACTGGCTGGGTCTGCACGACCCCGCCGAGCAGTTCGGCGCTCTGTCTTCTTTTGAGTCTCTTCCGCCGCGTGTTCAGCAAGCGTGGCGGCAGAATCCGGGGCTCCGCCTCAGCGCCTCGGGGCAGCTGGACCGGCAGATGCTCAACGCCATTGTGGAGCAGCGCATCACCCAGACCGAAGCGTTCAGGACCTTAGGCTGGGTTCTGCGCAAATACGGCTCCCCCGCCCCTTCGACCGGGTTGGGTCACCAGCCCGAAAGCCTGCGCGTCTACCCGAGCGCCCGGACCCTGGCGACGATTCCTACCTGGGATTGGCATCGGGCGGGCGTTGATAAAAGCCGCTACGACGCCGTGTACGCTTACGCTCGTTCCGCCGAGTCTCTGAAAAACATTGCGGCAGAAGGCGACATCGCGCTACTGGCGCGGAGCCTGCACACTGTGCGCGGCGTGGGCCCGTGGAGTATTTCCGAGGCTCTGCAACGCGTGTGCGGGCACCCGGACGCCATCAGCGTGGGCGACTACCATCTGGCGCACGCGGTCGGTGAGCTGTTCACAGGTCAGCGCACCGATGACGCGGGAATGCTCGCCCTACTGGCGCCCTACAGCCCGCATCGGCAGCGTCTGGTGCGGCTCATGCACGCTTCGGGCTTCTCAAAGCAGCGCTACGGGGCGCGCATGAGCATTGAGGATCACCGCGACCGCTAACTCCTGCACCCTCACGAGGGTAAAAGGGGACGGGGCGCACCTGCTTTAAAAGGGGACGGGGCGCACCTGTTTTTTAAAAGGCGACGGGGCGCCCCTGCCGGTTGTGCCGGTGGGTGCGCCCCGTTCAAGCTCTTTTGTGGTGGTGAGCTTACTTCTTCTCTGCAGAGCCCTCTGCTGCTGCGATCTCTGCACGAACCTTGTCCATGTCGAGCTCGCGGATCGAAGCGATTACGGTCTCCAGCTGGTCTTCACGCAGTGCGCCAGCCTGCTGGTAAACCAGGATACCGCCGCGGAAGCCCATGATGGTGGGGATGGAGGTGATGCCTGCTGCCTGAGCGAGCTGGCCCTGGTCCTCGGTGTCGACCTTGCCGAAAACAATGTCGCTGTGCTTCTCCGAAGCTGCCTCGTAGACGGGGGAGAACTGCTTGCAGGGACCGCACCAATCTGCCCAGAAGTCCAGGAAGACGATGTCGTTGCTCTCGACGGTAGCAGTCAGGTTCTGCTGAGTAATTTCAATAGTAGCCATGAGATAAAGCTACACCCTCAAGACCCCAATCGCGAATTGTTCGCCCTGGGATTCAAACATTGTGAAAGATATGACAGCTTGCCGTCATAGTTGGTTCTTTCTGCGGCAAGTTCCGCCTAGTTTTAAGCGTGTCGCGGATACTCTGGCGAATATCCCTGAAGCTGATAGTGGAGGCGCCCGACCCGGCTACCGAAGCCCCCCCCCGGGGCATCACCTACAGCCTCCTTACGAAAATCCCGACGCGAGCATCGGGAAAATATGGGCGCAGTCGTAGAAGGTAGCTGCGGTGAAAGACCACAGTGGGAGGCACCGTGAAACTGATTTTAGATACACAAAAGCCCGGTTACTTTCGTAACCGGGCTATTTGTGGCAGGTGAGGGATTCGAACCCCCGTAGGCAGTGCCAGCTGATTTACAGTCAGCCCCCTTTGGCCGCTCGGGTAACCTGCCGCCTAGCTAGGTGCTAGTTGCTCGCTCAAGCGAACAGAGACTACTCTACAGCAGTTTTAGGGACTTGTACACTTCACATAGGGTTTTGTGACGAAGGTTATATATCTGGTTGTATTTATCGCAACCCGCGCTCTCACCCTATAAGTAAAGCCGTGAATAAAGCCCGTAAATAAAGCCACCGCCTACAGCAGCTTTAGAAGGAGCGGGAAGGAGTATCGCCATCCTGCTCAAGCAGAAGCACAATCTCCAGGTGCTCCAGGTAGCGGCGCGCCTGCTCCACAGTGCACATGTCACCGGCAATCTCACGTTCCAGGTCACGGCGAACACCGCGGAAACGCGCCACCAGCGAAGGCTCCGTCAGAGTGATACCGATACCGTCAAAGGGAGAAGGCTCAGCATCTTCCTCATGCAGGTCAAGCTGAATATCGTGACGATCAGATTCGTTGAGACGCTCCGCCTCAGGAATACCCTCGGGCTCAGCACCCAAAGAGGTATGCAGGTCGATGAAAAGGAGGGTTTGCAGGTCGCGAGCTTCCTCGCTCGTGCGCAGGTCCGTTGCGGACAGGTTAGGAGTGGTCATATTTCTATTGTCCTCTTTTTAGGTTAGTAACACCTGTAAAACAGGCCCGTTATTCTGGTAGTTAGCTGTGAACAAGAGCCCTGACCCGGTAGGCTAGTACTAACCGGTGCCAGTAGCACCTCATTCACGAAAGGAAAGCCCATGGCTAGCGAATCGTCATTCGATATTGTGTCCAAGGTGGACAAGCAGGAAGTTTCCAACGCGCTGCACCAGGCACAGAAGGAAATCTCCCAGCGTTACGACTTCCGCGGCGTTGGCGCAGAAATCGACTACTCCGGCGACAAGATCCTCATCAAGGCAAACGCCGAAGAGCGCGCCCTGGCAGTGCTCGACGTTTTCCAGTCCAAGCTGGTCAAGCGCGGCATCTCCCTGAAGTCCCTGGACTCCGGCAAGCCCTACGCATCCGGTAAGGAAACCCGCATCGAGTGCTCCATCAAGGAAGGCATCGCGCAGGATCAGGCAAAGAAGATTTCCAAGATGATCCGCGAAGAGGGCCCCAAGGGCGTGAAGGCGAACATCCAGGGCGATGAGCTGCGCGTCTCCTCCAAGTCCCGCGATGACCTGCAGGAAGTCATTGCAATGCTCAAGTCCGCCGACCTTGAGGTTGACCTGCAGTTCGTCAACTACCGCTAAGCTCGGGCGAGGCGTTCCCCTCCTCCCCCGCCCCGCACTGGGTGAGGGGAGGCGACTAGAAGCCGAAACGCAAAAGTCCTCGGGGTGGCTACTTCCACAGTAGCCACCCCGAGGACTTTTTGTCTGCCGCCCCGTCATCGCGGGTCATAATCGTCACCCCGGGTCATATTCATGCAACGCCATATTCATGCAGCACCACATGCGCGCCCGGAGATGAGGGTGAGAAAAGACTTAGTACTGACCCATCTCACGAGCCTGCTGCTGCAGACGCGCAATACGCTGATCCATCGGCGGGTGAGTAGAGAGCATATCCTTCAACGAACCGAAAGGATTCGCAATCATCATGGCGCTCGCCGCCTCAGCGTTGCGGTTGTTCGGATCCATCGGGTACATGGACACGCCGCTCTCCAGCTTGTGCAGTGCCGAAGCCAAAGCCAGCGGGTCGCCGGTCAGACGTGCGCCGTCCTCATCGGCATCAAATTCGCGGGTGCGGCTAATAGCCATCTGAATAATCTGCGTAGCAATGGGAGCCAGCATGGCAACCACGAACATGGCGAGAGGGTTCGAACGTTCACCATCGCGGTTGGATCCACCGAACATCGCGCCAAACGAAAGGAACTGGGCAACAGTACCGATAATGGAGGCGATACCCGCCGCCACCGAAGAGGTCAGAATATCGCGGTTGTACACGTGCATCAGCTCGTGGCCGAGCACACCGCGCATCTCGCGCTCATCGAGCAGCTGCAGAATACCCTCGGTGCAGCACACCGCCGCATTCTGCGGGTTACGACCGGTTGCGAACGCGTTCGGGGTCATGGTCGGCGCCACGTAAAGGGCGGGCATGGGCTGACCCGCACGGGAGGACAGCTCCTCCACAATGTCGTAAAGCACCGGAACCTCTTCACGGCTGACCGGGTACGCATTCATGGAGCGCAGGGCGAGCTTATCGGAGTTCCAGTAGGTGTACGCGACCGAAGCCAAGCTCACCAGACCCATAATCCAGATGAAAAAAGAGGTGCGGAAGCTCGCCGAAAGCAGGCCACCAATGAGCAGCATCATGCCCACCATGGAGCCCATCAGCAGGGCAGTTTTCAGTCCATTGTTATGGCTGTGCATGGGTATCCTCCTAAAGCAAATAGGTCAGCGCGTACAGCGTGTACTTGACTCTATAGAATACGTGCAAGCACCCGCCGGCGCACCTTATGGCGCGCGGATTCACCCAGAGCGTCACCGACGCACCGAACTATGCAGGAGGTATTAGGGAATGGCGCCCGGGATATTCACCAGGGGCACCTGCTCCAGCACCTGCGCCGTAGCAGTCGGAAAAATACCGAGCAGCAGAATCGTGCCGTAAGCACCCAGAAAAAGAGTGAAGAGCAGACCGAGCATCAACTGCCCCTCCAGATCAAAACCGGTGGTAGTACTGCGGTACTGGCCGTAAATCACCGGGGTCACAATGGGCACACCAAAGAGCAGACCCATCAGCAAAATGTAGATGGGGTTTGTGAAGTCATACACCATGACCCTATCCTCCTTGATGGTGATCGCCGGTGCGGGTTACTCTAGGTTCTTTGATTGTACGGCATCTCTTCACGCCCGAGGCCGGGGTGAGAAGGGGTGCCACAGAGTGGATGAAAGGGACGCCCCACCGGCTTATTATGAGTTTTTCATAAGATAATGATGAATTTCTCATAATAATGTGTAGACTTAAACCTATGACCGACGCAAAAACTACCTCCAATCCGAAGAAGACTCAAAGCCCAGACCACCACAATACCGGCTGCGCCCACACCACCGGCCTACCTCTGCTCTCCGCAATGAGCCCCGAACAGCTCGAAGAAGCATGGACCACCGGCCTGCGCGCCAAGGGCCGCCGCGTCACCAAGCAGCGCCTCGCCGTACTCCACGCAGTGCAGGAGCACCCGCACTCCACCGCCGACACCATCGTGCAGGCAGTGCGCGAGCGCATCCCCGCCATTACGGTTCAGTCGGTCTACGTGATTCTTGCCGACCTGACCGATATCGACCTGTTGCGTAAGTTTGAGCCGCCGGGAACCCCCGCCCTCTACGAAACCCGCACGGGTGACAACCACCACCACGCCTTCTGCGTACGCTGCGGCAAGGTCGAAGACGTGGACTGCGCGGTCGGCTCCGCGCCCTGCCTGACCCCCAGCGATTTTCACGGCATGGCGCTCTTCAGCGCAGACGTGCTCTATCAGGGCGTGTGCGTAGACTGCCAGACCGAGCAGGAGGCGGCGCTCGCCCGCGCTCAGCAGGAAGCGGCAGCGCGCATCCTAGCGGCATAACCCTATATAAGTCCGGGGATTCGGGCAGGCTCGGTCATGAGCGTTTAAAACCGTTGAGGCGGCGACACTACACGTGTCGCCGCCTCAACGGTTTAAGTTATTCGGTGCAGGAACTGTTATTCAATGCAGGAGCTTAGGCACCCATGCGGGGCTGCGAATCCACAATCTCCAGTAGCTCGCGAATCTGCGCCGCGCTCAGCACGGTCGAAGGGTTAATCGCGTTCACCTTCACGCTCGGTGCGCCAATATCCAGGGCGTAACGCAGAATATCCAGGGCGTTCGCCGAACGCACCTCAATATGCGGGTCCAGCGCCGCAATCTCAATGGCCGAGGTGAACACCAGCAGGCTCTGCGGGTTGCCATTCTCATCCGGGTCAAACACGAAGGAGGTACCGGACGGATCGGCAGGGTCAACACCCACCAGCAGTACGGACGCCGGGGACACCAGCGAGCCGAGCAGCATCTGCATGTTGTCCTGCACCAGCGCCATTTTCGCGCCGTCATTGCGGGGAGAAGTGACAATCCAGTGCACCTGAGCGCGCTCAATGTAGCACTCGTGATCGGTGCCGGGATCAACCACAATCAGGTCCAGCGCCTCATTGTTAAGGAAGTCAATGAAGACCTTCATCGCCGGTTCGCGCAGAATCAGCTCATCACCCTCAGACTCCTGACGCACGTAGCTCTTGCCAATGTGCTCGGAAGAGGAGAACACGCACAGCGCCTGCATGCCGGTCTCGGGCATGCGAATAACCTGGTGAGCCAGCACCGATTCGGGGCCCATCGGGTCCGTCTCGGAGGGAATCAGCAGGGAGCCGGTAGCATCGAGCAGAACGTCACCACCGAGCATCGTACGAACCACGTTAATGAGGGTTCGCTCCTGCACGTCGTTACGGAAGGTTTCCAGAGCAGAGACCAGGTACGGGTTCGGAATCTCATGCTCGCTCGAAGACAGCGCAGCTACAGCAGAGTGGCGGGCACGGCCCTCCATACGCTCACGAGCCCACTGCGGGATACGCGAAGTATCGCGAGGGAACTCAGCCAGGTGCTCACGCACGTCGGTTGCGGTCAGGGTGCCTTCATTCTTCCAGCTAGCAGGCTCATCGTCACGGTTATAGGAGGCACCCACGCTGAACTGTGGGTTGGGCCAGCCGGTTGCTGCCACCACGATGGAGGCGGTAAACCAGGTGCCGCGGTTACCGTCGTAGGCGGCGCGCTGCAGCTTGCGAACCTCTGCAATAATGGGCGAGCCGTCCTTGAGCGGGCCGATGGTGCCGATGAACTCTTCACCGTCGCGGAATTCACGCACGCGCACGAAAATCTGACCTGCCAGAGGTTTGACGTCCAGCACCATTTCGCTCCAGCCGGGGTCAACACTAACGACATCCAGCAGCCAGCTTCCAATGTTGTTCAGCGCGTCCTGAATGCGCGCGGCACGGCTACTCGTCTCGGCGAGGCGGGGTTCAGTCATAGTTCATACATCCTTGAGTGTGAATACGGCGCGGCTGGAGGCATCCGTGTTCGGTCGTAGTGTCGGCTTACAGGGTGCCGGAAGAAGCCGTCCCTTCGATTCTAACGAACACAGGCACTCAAAGCAGATAGTTTACGCCGAAAGATATATGCTCTATCTCTCCCTCGGAGCTCTTGGACACGGCTCAATCAGGCACCTTAAAGCCCAATACGCCTAAAGCACACACTAAAACAGGGGATACACGGCATAGTGAACGCTAAAAGGTTGATAATCTTGAAGCATGACGAATTCTCTGCAGGACCTTATCGACGCATCGATCTTTATCTCCACCGAGTACCAGGCTCGACTCGCCGAGCTCGTGGGTACCTCCGAGTGGAACGTGGATTTCACCTCCCAGTCTCTGGATTTTGAGACCACTCCCCCGCTCTCGCTCAAGCCGCACCTGCTGGGCACTGAATCCGAGAACCGCGGTACTTGGATTTGGTCGTGGCAGCAGCTGGGCTACTTCCCCGACTCCGTTGTTTCTGCCGCTATTCAGGCGCGTGAAACCGGTGAGCGTGACGGCCTGGTTGAGCTGACCACCGACGAACTGCCCCTCTCCGAGTCCCTGGCACGCCGCCTGACCCTGGCGACCAAGACCGTCAGCGGCCTGTACGCACACTACCCACTGCCCGCGGGCGCTGGCGTGCGCGCATGGACCCTGCTGGAGGGCGCCGAGCTGACCCTCGAGGCACCGACCTACAAGGGTATTGGCCGCGTCATTGCTAAGACCCTGCAGAGCGAAGAGATCCACAACCAGGTTCTGGCGGTGGACTCCTACGCTCAGCAGCGTGGCTTCCACATTGCCTGGGACACCGAGGCAACCGCCGTGCTGACCGCAACCGACGGTGCCCTGCGCCTGTGGTTCGACGAGGGCCGCATCAGCGGCATCGAGCAGGCTGAACCTCAGGTTGGCCCCGAGGTTTTGGAGCAGTGCGCAGCCGCTGCCGCACAGCGTCGCGAATCCCTCGCGGCACTGCGCGCCGAGATTGAGCGCGTGGCAGCCGCTGAGGCAGCCGCACAGAACGCACAGCGCGAGCAGGAGGCGGCAGAACGCGCCGCCGCACGTGCCGAAGCTGAGGCTGAGCGCGCCGCAGAAATTGCCGAGCACGCACCGGTCGCAGAGACCGAGGTTGCTGGCGTTGAGAGCACCGAGAACCTCTACCCCGCCGACGAGGCTCCCTTCGATCAGGATCCGGCAGAGCACGCAGAGCCCGGCCTGGTCACCGTGGAGACCCTGCCCGGCGAGTACGAGGCAGAAGAGACCGAGCAGGCTCGCGTCTACACCGACGAGTCCATTGGCGCCGAGCAGCATGCTGACGAGTACGAGGCCGTTGAGGCTTCCGTCGAGTACGCTGAGGAGCCGGTCGCGGTTGAGCCTGAGCAGCCCGTCGAGGTTGAGCAGCAGGCAGCAGAGTACGAGGAGCAGCACGTGGAGCCCATCCGCAACGCCGGTGCAACTCCCGACCTGCAGGCAGAGCACGAAGAGGCAGCCCGCCGCGAGCAGGCAGAAGCTGCCCGCCGCGAGGCAGAGCAGCCCAAGAAGAAGGGCTTCTTCTCCCGCTTCTTCGGCCTCTAAACCGAATACGCAACATTCCTCAGGCGCGGTATCCTCGTGGTGCCGCGCCTGTGGCGTGCCCGGCAGCTAGAGTAGCCTCAGCGCGCATCAATGCCCCCGCTGGCGCATCCCGAGGACTAGCATTAGAAGAACGTAACCGAAGAAATTAGCTCAGAAGAAGAAACCATGTCAGAAACACAGAAGCACACCACCCGCAACGGGTTTATCACCATCATCGGCACCTACCTTATTTGGGGCATGCTCCCCCTGTATTTTGTGATGATGGCACCGGCGGGACCGATTGAGATTGTGGTGGCGCGCGTGGTCTTCTCCCTCCTTTTCTGCGCCCTGCTGCTACCGATTGTGCGGGCAACCGCTGACTTCCGCCGCGCACTACGGGACCGCCGCATCATGCTGGTGCTGACGGCGGCATCGTTCCTCATCGGCGCGAACTGGCTTA
>ERZ772786.622-NODE-622-length-14597-cov-2.877940_pt1 | contig 14597 bp, 17 predicted proteins | sample MGYA00511473_ERZ772786 | MGnify/ENA primary metagenome ERZ772786 (study PRJEB29015, sample SAMEA2738025) | human oral metagenome | biome: human oral; feature: human-associated habitat; material: saliva | place: China | collected 2252 ...
GTATATTCCACAATTCTCCCAAAACAACATTAGCCGTTTTCCGTCCAACTCCAGGCAATTCCACTAGTTGCTCCATTTTATTTGGAATTTTATCATTATATTTTTCCAAAAGCATTTTGGCATTCAATTTAATATTTTTAGCCTTATTCTTATAAAATCCAGTTGATTTTATATACTTTTCAATCGTTTCTAAATCCATTTCTCGAATATCTTTTGGCTCTTTCATAACCTTAAAAAACTCTTTTGTCACAATATTTACTCTCACATCTGTACATTGTGCCGATAAAATCACCGCTACCATCAACTGATACGGCGTTTCAAAATCCAACGCACATTTAGGTTTACCAAACTTATTTTCTAATATTGGAAATATTTTTTTAAATCGCTCTTTTTTTGTCATTTTAACTCCTGTTTTTTACGTCCTCCCTTTTCTAAGTTTTTTAAAAAACTCCCTCTAAAACGTCCTTTTATTTTAACATATTTTTCTCATAAAATAAATAATCAAATTTATAAAATCCCATTATTTTTTTACTTCATTAAAAGTTTATTAATTAACTCGATCACAAAAAAATGTAACGGATAAAATAAATAGAAAAAATACTTCATACTCTTCCCTTTTTTCCCATTGTACAAAAAAATAAATATTAACGAAAATATCGAATAAAACTGTGTTTTACTTAAATCAAATATTTCTGGAAAATATACGATTATTAAATTTAAAAACAAAAAACTGACAAAAATCAACATTTTTTGATTATAGAAAATATTAAAAATCATTATCAATAATATTCCGTATATTGAATAGTCAAACTCAAATTTTTTTGTTATGTAAAATAACGAAGCGATTATTAATATTTTTGGAAAAATATTAACTTTTTTTGTGTTCATAATTGTAATAATTAATAAACCTGTAAATAATGTAAAAAATATGTTCATTGGATATTTAGTACTTGAAAAAAATAAAGGTAGTTGTATTACCAAAGCAAGTATCCCTAACCTTATTAAATATAATTTTAAATTTTTTGTATGTCTGTAACCTTCATTTAATGCAAAAGCAAATATTGGAAACGCGACCCTCCCAATAATATTCAGAATTCTTGGACCACCAATAATAAAATAATAGTGATCCAAAAACATTGACAAAATGCCAATTATTTTTAAAACAAATAAACTCATTTTCTATTTATCCTATTTTAAAATCAAAGTTATATTGATTTCAGAATCTTCCAAAGCATTTCCACTAATAAAATTTTTCCCATCAAAATGCAAAATATCTCCTGGAACCAAAATATGTTTTTCTTCTCCATTTAAAAACATTTCCATTTTTCCTTTTAATACAGAAAAAATAATTTCTTCATTTTCATGATTATGAGAAGGTATTTGCTCTCCTGAATTTATCACTTTTTTTACTACCTTGAAATTATTCCCTTTAAACAATAATCCTGCTTTATTCTCCACTGTTCCTAACATTTATATCAACTCCTATTAATTTTTGTTCTGATACCAATTATATAATAATTTTAGTAAAATTTCTATATTTTTTTTATTAATTTTTTTGCATTTTTTTATTTTTTATAAAATCAATTTTCACTAGTGTTTTAGCCGTTTACAAGCACTTTTTTCATTTTTGCAAAGGAAAAATACACTAAAATCCATACAAAAAATATCTTTTTATCAATTGACTTATAAGTCATTTGAGGTATACTACTAGTACATCAAGGATAACAACAAATCTTTGATAAAAAAATAAAAGGAAAGTTTATAAAGGAAAGGTGATTAACATGAAAAAAATGTTATTAGGATTATTTTTAGTTGCAGGATTAGCTTCTTTCGCTAGTGCTCACAAAATTGAAGTAAAAGGTGGATATGATTTAGGTGGAAAATATAAAATAAAAGATGCTAAAAACAACACTTATATCAAAAATATTGATGAAGATATTGATGCTAAAAGAAATGCTTTTGAAGCAGGAGCTGAATATAGATACGAAGTTACTCCTGGTTTAGAAGTTGGAGCTGGAGTAGCTTATCAACAACATAATGATTTAAAAGATTCAAAAGGTGAACTTTACAATTCAGTACCTATTTACGGAACTGCAAAATATACATTTGACACTCCAACAGTTGTTAAACCATACATTAAAGGAGATTTAGGATATTCTGCTAACACAGATAAAGCTAAAGATGGTTTATACTACGGAGCAGGTGCTGGAGTTAATGTTAATAATGTAAATGTTGACGTTATGTATAAAGAAAACCAAGGAAAATATAAAGCTGGAAACGATAACATTAAAGCTAACTATAAAAGAGTTACTCTTGGTGTAGGTTATAACTTCAATTTAGGACAATAATTTAAAAATCTTAAATGATTGATTCTTAATTATATCTTCAACACAAAAGGAGCTGTTTCATTTTGAGACAGCTCCGATTTTTAATTTTTACACACCTCTACAAAATTATAGTTTCTCTCACATCTGAATTTATTTTATCTAGTAAACTTTCATAATATACTAAAGTCTATTATTATGTCCTTACTATTTTTTACTAAAAAAAACTAATAAAAATATATCTTATAAATATTTCTATTAATAATAAATATTTTAATTATCAATGTATTTATGTTATAATTAAATATTCAATTAAGATGTTTTATAAATCGTTAATTAAATTTTATATTTTTGAAAGGAGAAAAACAATGAAAAAATTACTATTCGTAATGTCATTATTGTTATTGTTTGTTGTTAGCTGTGGTAGTAAAAAAGCGGCAGATAGCAACGTAATTAAAATTGGAGTTATCGCACCACTTACTGGTGATGTTGCTCAATATGGTGTGGCTGTAAAAAATGGAGTTCAATTAAAAGTTGACGAATTAAATGCAGCTGGTGGAATCAATGGTAAAAAAATTGAACTTGTTGTCGCAGATAGTAAAGGTGAATCACAAGAAGCTGTTAACATTTTCAAAAAAATGGTTTCACAAGATAAAGTAAACTTAGTTATCGGAGAAGTTATTTCTTCTGCTTCAATCGCAGTTTCAGAATTAGCTCAAAAAGCTAAAGTTCCTATGATTACTGCATCTGGAACAGCTTTAGATATCACAAAAGGTAAAGATTATGTATTCAGAACTACATTTACTGATCCTTTCCAAGGAACTGCTGTTGCAAAATATGCTAAAACAAAAGGTATTAAAAAAATTGCTGTTTTAACTAATACTTCAAGTGATTATTCATTAGGATTAGCTGAAGCATTCAAAAAACAAGCAACTCAAGATGGAATAACTATTGTTGAAGAAAAATATACTAAAGATGATAAAGACTTTAAATCAATTTTAACTAAAATTAAAGGACAAAATCCTGAAGCTCTTTATATCCCAGATTATTACAATACAAATGGATTAATTGCTACTCAAGCAAATGAATTAGGATTTAAAATTCCTTACTTAGGTGGAGACGGTTGGGATGGAATCCAAACTAACTTTGGAAAAGTTGCTGAAGGTACTATCTTCTCAAGTCAATTTGCTCCAGATGATACTGATCCAACTGTAGTAAAATTCATAAAAGATTACAAAACTAAATTTAACTCTAATCCTTTAGTATTTGCTGCATTAGGATATGATACAGTTATTGTTGTTGAAAATGCAATTAAAAATTCTAAAGACTTATCAGGAGAATCTATCAGAACTGCTATGGCAGCTACTAAAGGTTTACCTCTAGTTACTGGAACTTTCCAATTTGACGCTGATAGAAACCCTAATAAAAAAGTTACTTTCATAGAAGTTAAAGGTGGAAAACTTACATTAAAAGAAAAATTATAATTTTAAATTCTATTAAATGATACAATTCAATTTAATTAGAAAATCTTAAAATAATTAGAATATGAGTAATTTTTATGAAAAGAAGATAGGTTATTTTACTATCTTCTTTCAGTTTTTATTCATATAAAAAATAAAATTTGAGGAGTAAAAATGTTAAAAAACTTTATAGAACAGACTATCAATGGTCTTCAAGCTGGTAGTATTTATGCGTTAATTGCATTAGGTTATACTATGGTTTATGGGATTGTTGGACTTATAAATTTTGCACATGGTGATATATTGATGATTGGATCTTACATTGTTTTAGTTTGTCTTTCATTTGGAATACCGTTTATTCCAGCACTTGTAATATCTATTGTTTTTTGTGCTATATTAGGTGTACTTATTGACTTTTTTGCATACAGACCTTTGAGAAATGCACCAAAAATTTCTGCATTGATTACTGCGATTGGAATGAGTTTCTTGTTAGAAAGCGTTGCTTTAATTGTATTTGGAGCTAATCCAAGAGTAATTAATACAAATGCTATTCCTTCATTCTTGTCGGCTGATAGCAACATTAAATTAGGAGCTATCAACATTAGTGTGCTTACTATTTTTGTTATTGCGATTACTTTAATCTGTATGTATGTTTTAAATTTATTTATCAAAAAAACAAAATTAGGAAAAGCTACAAGAGCCGTTTCTCAAGATACTGGAGCTGCTAAATTAATGGGAATTAACGTTAACTTGACTATTGCAATTACTTTTGCTATTGGTTCTGGATTAGGAGCTTTAGGTGGAGTTTTATATGCGATAATGTATCCAAGAATAGAACCTTACATGGGTATGTTACCTGGATTAAAAGCGTTTATTGCAGCCGTATTTGGTGGAATAGGAAGTATTCCTGGAGCAATGGTTGGAGGTTACGTTTTAGGAATTGTTGAATCTTATACAAAAGGTTATATTTCTTCTACTTGGGCAAATCCTATTGTTTTTGGAGTATTAGTTTTAATACTTATATTTAGACCAAACGGATTATTTGGTAAAAATCAAAAAGAAAAAGTTTAATAGGAGGAAAAATGCAAAAAAATACACAAAAAACTACAAGTGTATGGGGAGATTTGAACTATTTCAATAAATTTAATAAACAAAATTATAGTTTGACTACCATATTTATTATAGTTTTATTCATTATTTTAAATTTTAGTTTTGATAGTAAAGATATGTTTAGTTATACTGCTGGTGTTTATATTAATATTTTGATTTATATATTGTTTGCAGTGAGCTTGAATATCGCAGTTGGATTAATGGGACAACTTAGTTTAGGTCATGCTGGATTTATTGCTATTGGAGGATATACTGCTGCTCTTATTTCTAAATCAATGGTTGCCGCTAATTTACCCGCTTTCGTTCAATTACTTATTTCTTCAATAATTGGTGGAATCGTTGCAGCGGTTTTCGGATTTTTATTAGGAGCAAGTACATTAAGATTAAGAGGAGATTATTTGGCAATTATTACATTGGCTTTTGGAGAAATCATAAAATATGTTATTCAAAATTTAGATTTCTTAGGTGGAGCTGCTGGATTAAAAGATATTCCGACAATAACTAATTTCCAAATTTCATTCATTTTCGTTGTTGTTTCGGTTATCATTATGACAATGATTATGACTTCAAGAAAAGGTAGAGAAATTATTTCGATAAGAGAAGATGAAATTGCTGCTGAAAATATTGGTATTAATATTAAAAAAGCAAAATTATATGGATTCACTTTATCAGCTTTCTTCGCTGGAATTGGTGGTTCATTATTCGCACACAATATTGGAATTTTAACACCTGATAAATTTGGATTTATGTTCTCTATTGAAATATTGGTTATGGTTGTATTTGGTGGATTAGGAAGTATCACTGGAGCAGTTATTTCTGCAACTGCCTTAACTGTATTAAATGAATATTTAAGAGAAGTTTCTCAATTTAGATATTTAGTTTATGCGATTATCTTAATTGTGTTAATGATTTTTAGACCATCAGGACTTTTTGGAACAAAAGAATTAACAATACCAAGATTTGTAAGAAAAATTAAAAATATAAAAAATAAAACTTTGAATAAAAACAAAAATAAAAAATAGGAGTATTAATTATGTCATTATTAAAAACGACGAATTTGGGAATATCATTTGGTGGACTTAGAGCCGTTGATGATGTAAACATTGAAATTAAAGAAGGCGAATTGATTGGATTGATTGGACCTAATGGAGCTGGAAAAACGACAATCTTTAACCTTTTAACAGGTGTTTACAAGCCTACTGACGGAGATATTTCAATAAACGGAACAAGCGTTAACAAAAAAACTACTCCACAAATAGTTACACTTGGAGTAGCTAGAACTTTCCAAAATATTAGATTATTTAAAAATTTATCAGTTTTAGATAATGTAAAATTAGCTTTAAACAATAGTATGAGTTATTCTACATTGTCTGCTGTTTTGAGACTTCCTAAATACTGGAGAGAAGAAAGAATAGCGACTGACACTGCATTAGACTTATTAGATATCTTTGATATGGCGGAAATGGCAAATATTACAGCTGGAAACTTATCATATGGTCAGCAAAGAAAATTGGAAATTGCGAGAGCACTTGCAACTTCTCCAAAATTATTATTGCTTGATGAACCAGCTGCGGGAATGAATCCTAACGAAACAAAAGAATTAATGAATACTATCCGTTTCATTAGAGACAAATTTAAAATTTCAATTTTATTAATCGAGCACGATATGGATTTAGTAATGGGTATTTGTGAAAGATTGTATGTTTTAAATTTTGGAAGAATTATTGCTTCGGGATTGCCTGAAGAAATTCAAAATAATAAAGAAGTTATTACTGCTTATTTGGGTGAGTAAAAATAGGAGGATTTTTGTGGATATTTTAAATGTAAGTGATTTGAATGTTTATTATGGTGGAATTCACGCTATAAAAAATATATCATTCAATATAAAAAAAGGAGAAATTGTTTCTCTTATTGGAGCTAATGGTGCTGGTAAAACTTCTACATTGCACGCAATTTCTGGGTTAGTTCCTATTAAAGCTGGAGAAATTTCTCTAAATGGTGAAAATATAACTAATATTGAAGCTCACAAACTTATAAAAAAAGGAATGGCACACGTTCCTGAAGGAAGAAGAATTTTTACTCAACTTACTGTTGTGGAAAATTTAGAAATGGGAGCTTACACTAGAAACGATAGAGATGAAATAAAAGCTGATATGGAAAAAATGTTTAAACTTTTCCCTAGATTGGCTGAAAGAAAAAAACAACTTGCTGGAACGATGAGTGGAGGAGAACAACAAATGCTAGCAATGGCAAGAGCCTTGATGTCTAAGCCAAAATTGTTACTTCTTGATGAACCATCAATGGGACTAGCACCTTTACTTGTTCAAGAAATTTTTAAAATTGTTGAACGTATTAATAAAGAAGAGGGCGTTACAATTCTACTTGTTGAACAAAATGCCAATATGGCACTTTCTATCGCTGATAGAGGATATGTTTTAGAAACTGGTAAAATTATTTTAGAAGGAACTGGTAGAGGATTATTGGTTAATCCTGAAATTAAAAAGGCATATTTGGGAGGATAAATTATCCTCCTTTTTTTATTAAACTATCTATTTTTCACAGAAAAACTTATCATCGCAGTTGCTCTCCCTGCATTTTTCCCTTCTCGTCTATGCGAATGAAATTTGTCGCTCCTATTCCCTAATTCATCAATTTCTCCAAAAGTATCTTCGTAAGAAACAATTAAATTTTCTGGTTTTATGCCAAGTGATAGAGCCATTATCTCATTAAATTTTGTATTATCAAAATGATATTTCCCAGTATTTTCATTCCATTTAAACGATTTTTGTATCAATTCACTTTCTTTTCCAAATTTATTCACAAAATTTTCATAAAAATCTAGACCAACTTCATAATATTTTTGTTGCATTCCAATTCCTAATCCCATTAAAACATCCTTTGGATCAGTCCCAAAAACTTCTTTCATTTTTTCAAGACCACTTTTCATCATACCTTTAAATGTCCCAGGCCAACCTGAATGCCATACTCCAATAACTTCATTTTTTTTATCATACACAAAAATTGGAAGACAGTCTGCATAAAAAGTAAAAATTGCAATATCTTTCCTTTTTGTCAAAAATCCGTCAATATCACATTCCTTCTCATAATAATATTTATCAATATTTTCATCAATAACAAAAACATTTGCTGAATGTGTTTGAAATGCCATAACTTCTTGCTTTCCTTCAAGATTTAATTTTTCCAATAATTTTTTTCTATTCTCTTTTTGAATACCTTGAACTTGATTTTCAAGGGGACAATAATCCGACATATTTCCAGCATTTTTCTTCGTATAAACTGCTTTTATCCCAAGTTTTTCAAACTCTTCAATAAAATAATAATTTTCCTTTTCTACAAACATCGTTTCTCCCTTTTTATTTTTTTCGATTTCCAAAATAATCTGTCAATTCAACAAATAATTCATTCCCATCAAAATATTTTTCAATAATTTCATTAGCCTTTTTCAAATATTCCGACAACATTTCTTTACTTTTCTCAAGACCATACAAACTCGGATAAGTCATTTTGTGATTTTCCTCATCATTTGATTCTTTCCCAGTTTCCAAAAAATCCCCTTCAATATCCAAAATATCATCTTTTATTTGAAACGCAATCCCAATCAATTCCGAATATTCAATTAATTTTTTCTTCTTCTCACCTTCAATTCCCAACGCAATTAAAGGCAATTCTATCGCCGCTGTGAGCAATTTCCCTGTTTTATGCTGATGAATATAACTCAATGTCTTTCTCGCTTCAGCCACACCTTTTTCACTCTTTTCAATGATTTGATTTTCCGATTTAATGTCTACAAATTGTCCACCAACCATTCCGTAAAATCCTGCATATTCAGATAATTTCAAGATAATTTCCACTTTACTTTTATCACTAATTTTATCAGAATTTGAAATCACATTAAACGCTTCCGTTAAAAGTACATCTCCAACTAAAATCGCTGGTGCCTCACCATATTTTACATGCGTCGTCAATTTCCCACGTCGATACATATCGTCATCCATTGCAGGTAAATCGTCGTGTACAAGCGAATAGCAATGAATAAACTCCAATGCTACCGCCACATCTTCCACCGCTTCATATTCCTTCCCAAACAAATCACAAATCATATACATCAAAATCGGACGAATCCGCTTTCCACCATTCATTACAGCATATTCCATACCTTCTGCCAATTCATCAGGATATTTATACTTTTGTAATTTTTTTTGTAAATTTCCCTCTACAATCTCTTTCTTCTCACTCAAATATTTTTTCAACATAAGCACTCACACCATTTTCTAAAATAATTTTTAAAACTCAATTTTAAATTTTTTCAATAAAATCCTCTTTTTTTATCAAAAACTTTTTTAATCTAAATTTTCAGTTTCAAGTTTTCCATTTTTTTCTAAAACTTTTAAAACTTTCCCTTCCCCAATTTCCAATAATTTTTCTGATTCTTTAATCAATTTTATCGCCTTCTCATACTCATTTATCGAATCTTCCAACGATAATTCTCCATTTTCCAATTTTTCCAAAATCTCATCAATTTGTTCAATATTTTCTTCATAAGTTTGTTTTTTTGCTGCCATTTTCATTACTTCCCTTCTTTTTACTTATGTATTTTTATTTATTTCCAAAAAAATTTATTCATAACAATAAAAAGTTACTATTTTTTTATTGTAATTTCTTTCATCATATTTCACAAAATTTCCTATTTTTTCAGGCATTTTTTCATAGATACTATGTTCTGAAATAATTATTCCACCTTCAGCTAAAATACTATTTTCAGATACTTTTCCAATAGTTGATATTGATATATTTTCCTTGTACGGTGGATCCAAAAAAATAATATCAAATTTCTCATTTTTTCTTCCTAAAATTTCAATTGCTCTTGAAACATCATTTTTATAGGCCCTACTCACATTTGTCAATCCCAAAGTATCAATATTATCAATAATTATCCGTAACGCCTCTTTGTCTTGCTCAATCATGACAGCTCTTTTCGCACCACGACTCAACGCTTCAATCGCAATATTTCCAGTCCCTGAATACAAATCTAAAAATTTAGCATCCACAACCTTATCTCCTATAATACTAAAAATTGCTTCCTTAATTCTCTCCAATGTAGGACGAGTCTCTCTCCCTTCTCTTGACTTTATTTTCCTATTTTTCAATGTTCCTGCAGTTACTCTCATTCTAATTTCCTTTCTTTTTTTGATTCTCTTTCCCAATCTCTCTATCTATTTTCAAAAAAACTATTTAAATCTAATCACCAAATTATCTTCCAAATTAACATCCCCAACTAACAATTCATAATGTTTTGCTCTATCATTTTTCTTAGTAACATTTTTAAAATTATAACCTTTAAATTCGATATTTTCAATTGGATAATTTGATTTATTGTAAATATTTACATACAAAATTTCTGCTTTATTTTTATTAAAAAAATTGTTTACTAGATTGAAACTATAAATAAATTTTTTAGTTCTAGAAAAATCTGTATTTACTAAATCATAATAAACATTCAATTTACCTTCCTTTTGCGATTCCAATACTTTCGATACTGCAAACCATTCTCTTTGGACGTTGTCAGTTTTCTGATTTTCGTAAATATTTTCATCAAAATTTATTACAGCTCTTAAATTTTGTGATTTGTCATAATCTGAATAAAATTTTAAATTTTTTAGATATTTCCCTCGATTATTTTTATTTGCGTTACTATAATCTTTTGTAGGATTTTCAAGATTTTGGTCCAACCAAAACATAAATGTCGATTTCACATTATAATTTCCAATATTTTTAAATGTGTACAAATTCTCAACTTTTATAGTTTTATCCTTCTCAATCGTAATATTTATATCCTCTCTCTTTATAACTAACGGCTCTTCTCTAACAATTTTAATATTTCCAACAGCTAAAAATTGACTTTTTTCTGCGAAAATAAAAGAACTCATAATCAAAAATATCATTATCACAAATAATTTCAAAAAATTTTTTTTCATATTAAATATAGAAAATACTTTTATTTTCTAAAACTCCTCTCTATAAATTATTCTAATATTTGCTAAAATTCCCACTCATTTTAATTAACAAGTGGGAATTTTCTGTTATTTTTATTTTATTTAAATAATTTCAAACATAATGTGAAAAAAATTAATATATTAGCATCGAATCTCCAAAACTATAAAATCTATATTTTTCTTCCATAGCCTTTTTGTATGCTGCATCTATAAATTCTTTTCCTCCAAATGCCGAAACTAACATTATCAATGTTGATTTTGGTAAATGAAAATTTGTAATTATCGCATCCACTACTTTAAATTTATAATCTCCATAAATAAAAATACCTGTATAACCTTCTGAAGCAATTAAATTGCCATTTTCATCAACAGAAGATTCTAAAGTTCTAACAGATGTCGTTCCAACAGCTATTACTCTGTGATTATTTTTCTTGGCATTATTTATTATTTCAACAGTCTCTTTTGGAACGCTGTATTTTTCTACATGCATCTTATGATCTAAAATATTTTCAACTTGAACTGGTCTAAATGTTCCCAATCCAACATCTAAAAACACCTCTGCAATAATTATTCCTTTTTCTTTAATTTTTTCTAACAATTCTTCGGTAAAATGCAACCCTGCTGTCGGAGCAGCAACTGACTCACCTTCCTTAGCATAAACCGTCTGATATCTATTTTTATCTTCCAATTTTTCTGAAATATACGGTGGCAATGGCATTTCACCTAATCTATCAAGTATTTCCTCAAAACTTCCTTCAAAATTAAATTTCAGTACTCTGTTTCCATCTTCCTTTACTTCCAACAATTCCGCTTCCAATTCCTCAGAAAATATTATCTTTTGTCCAATTTTTAATTTTCTAGCTGGTTTTAATAACACTTCCCAAGTATTCAAGTCTATTCTCTTCAATAAAAAACATTCTAGTACTACTCCATTTTCTTTCTTTCCAAAAAGTCTTGCTGGTATTACTTTCGTTCTATTTAATACTAATACATCACCTTCTTTTAGATAATCAATAATATTATAGAACTTTTTATGTTCCATAGTTTTTTCTTCTTTATTCAAAACTAACAATTTTGAATGATCTCGTGGATTCACTGCATGCTGAGCAATCAATTCCTTTGGTAAATCAAAATCAAATTCTAAAATATTCATTTTATTTTTCCTTTTTATATAAAATTACTAGAAATTGCTACTGTAAGTAGATCCAGCGCTTCCGATTTCAGTAGAACCAGCACTTCCAATTTCAAATGTTTTATATGTATCTACTCTATTATACCAACCTTGTAGCCATCTTCTTTCATTTCTTGGTGCATTGTTTACTCTTCTTGTTAACACAGCTTTTGCTGAATTACTAAATTCTACTAACGCACTTTGACCAACCGCAGTTCCCCTCATATTTTCCAACACTTGTCTTAATCCCCAAGCAACATTATTATATGAAGAAACTCCTGATAATCCTTCACCTTTAAAGTTTACATAATCAATTAAAGCATACAATCCATTTGGTGTTTCAACCATTCTGTTAAATTGATTTTTTAAGTTTTCTTTATTTGAAGAAGCATTTAACATTTTATCAAGTGATGATTTTAATCTTTCGTAAATAAACATTACTTGAATATCTCTTGTACTATCAAAGAAAGAAATTAATTCTTGAATATCTTTATCCCCTCTAGCTTTTTTAGCCATTAATTCTGATTTACTTTGCCATGGCGAGAATCTATTTTCTTCTAAAATTTTAGGTAATTTTATACCTTGTTTTCTGTAGTAAGCTACCATTTCTGGCAAACTATCTCCAAATCCACTTCTACCTCCACTTGCTTTAAACCAAGTAAAATGTCCAATTCCTAGTGAAGGAAAGTTTTCTCCATCATTCCAAGCAACTAATTCGTTTATTGAACCTCCTGTTTCATTTTTAAATATTTTATCTGCAACAGACAATAATTGTTCTCTAGTTAAATTCAAGTCTGGTGCACCTTGTATTCTTTTATTTGCTGTATATTCTGGCATTCTATTTACATTTCCAGAATCTCTATAACTTGTATTTGTATTTGCAGATTTTTTATTTATATTCAAATCTGTATTTCCGTCTTTATATTGATTTCTTATTAATTTTTCTAATTCCGTATTTTTAGTAGTGTCAGCTGTTGTTGCAGCAAAACTTGAATATCCTAAAGCTAAACCGAACATTAAAATCGCAGTTTTCTTTAAAATTTTCTCACTCCTACTCATTCTCTCATCTCCCTATTTTTCTTTAATTTATAATTTTTATAATCTTTGAATCAATATCCTTTTAATTTGATTCAAATTTTTTCCGAATATATTATACTCTAAAACTGCAAAAATTACAAGTTTTAGATAATATTCTTTTTAAATATCAGACATTTCATATAACCTCAACTAAAAACACAATCTAAAATTGAAATCTAAAGTCAAAACTGCAAAATTCTGATATTTTTATTAATAAAATAAATTTTATTAATTATTTAATTTTTGTCCTACGACTACTCTGTCATTTCCTGCTAAATCTTTTATTATTTCTACATTCTTGAAACCATATGTTCCCATCATTTTAGCAACAATTTCTCCTTGCTTATACCCTATTTCAAATAACAAATATCCATTCTCATCCAGATATTCCATTGCTTTTTTTGAAATTGAATTATAAAAATACAATGGTATTACCTATATTAATTCCCTTTAAAGATTATGAAAAAGAACCTGATAAAAAAGTTATAAAAAAATATCTGGATGGGAAGAAAAATATATTATTTGTAGGAAGAATTGCTCCTAATAAGGCACAAGAAGATGTGATAAAGTCATTTTATTATTATAAAAAATATGTTAATGAAGATTCGAGGTTAATTCTAGTTGGAAATGATAGTGGGTTTGAGAATTATTCAGAGTTATTAAGAAAATTAGTGAAGGAATTGGAATTGGAAAATGATGTTGTGTTTACAGGACATATAAAGTTTGAAGAAATTTTAGCTTTTTATAAGGTTGCAGATTTATTTTTGTGTATGAGTGAGCATGAAGGGTTTTGCGTACCATTAGTTGAAAGTATGTTTTTTGAAGTTCCGATTTTAGCTTATAATAGTAGTGCTATAAAAGATACTTTGGGAAATAGTGGAGTAATTGTAAATAAAAAAGATTATTTTTTAATATCAGAATTGATGGGAATGATATTATCTAATAATGAATTAAAAGAAGAAATAATCAAAAAACAAACTCAAAGATTAGAACATTTTAAATTAGAAAAAGTAGAAAAAAAATTGTTACAATTAATAGAAAAGATTAAGGAAGAAAGAAATGGTTAAAATTATACAAGTTTTACCAACAATAAGTTATGGAGATGCAGTTAGTAATGACACAATAAATATTGATAAAATTTTAAAGGAAAATGGATATAAAACCGAAATTTATGCAGAAAATATCGATAAAAGACTTAAGAATAAAGTTTTTAAGATAAATAAATTAAAAGAAGTAGATGAGAATGATATTTTAATTTATCATAAATCAATAGGGACAGAATTAACTTTTTTATTAGAAAAATATAAATGTAAAAAGGTAATGAGATATCATAATATTACTCCAGGAAAATATATTGAAAAATATAATAAAAGTCTTTTTCATTTAATAGAATATGGTAGAGAAGGTTTAAAATATGCAAGTAAATATTTTGATTATTGTT
>ERZ772786.627-NODE-627-length-14509-cov-8.264979_pt1 | contig 14509 bp, 12 predicted proteins | sample MGYA00511473_ERZ772786 | MGnify/ENA primary metagenome ERZ772786 (study PRJEB29015, sample SAMEA2738025) | human oral metagenome | biome: human oral; feature: human-associated habitat; material: saliva | place: China | collected 2252 ...
GGTGGTTACACTCGTGTAATCAAAACTGGTCTTCGCAAAGGTGACGCTGCACCTTTGGCTATTATCGAGTTAGTTTAATCAAACTCATACGGTGTTGTAACTTATGTTGCAGCACCGTTTTTTTATTGTCAATTTTATGGTACAATCGATTAGTATAATATCGTAATATGTTAGCAGTTATCGTAAAGAATGAATAAATATTGTTAACCTTTTCACATAAATCTATGGCAATCATTAATGCTTAATCTATACAGTGGATTACATTAATTTGTTGTTGTTAATAGGTCAATACTGTTATATACAATTTAAAGGTTATACTTTCACAAAGACGAAATTGACTAGAAAGATATGAGGTTATCCATGAATGAAAAAGACATTATGATTGACGTCAATCATATGAGTCATATTTATAGTGATGAAAATGGCAATGATGTACATGCACTAAATGATGTGAGTTTATCCATCAAGCGTGGTGAGTTTGTTTGTATTATCGGTACTAATGGTAGTGGTAAAAGTACACTAGCCAAGCATTTCAACGTGTTATTACAACCTAGTGAAGGGTATATCAATGTATGTGGCTATGATACGCGTGATGAAGAACATATTTGGGATATACGTCAACATGTAGGTATGGTGTTCCAAAATCCGGATAACCAAATTGTGGCAGCTGTCGTAGAAGAAGATGTTGCCTTTGGTCCAGAAAATCTTGGAATTCCTAGTGCTAAAATTAGAAAACGTGTCGATGCAGCATTAGAGGCTGTTAATATGACTGAATATAGAGAACATGGTCCTCATTTGTTGTCTGGTGGTCAAAAGCAACGTATTGCTATTGCTGGCGTACTTGCCATGAAACCTGATTGTATCGTTCTTGACGAACCAACGGCTATGCTTGATCCAAAAGGTCGTCGTGAGGTATTAGAGACAGTTCATAAACTCAATAAAGAAGAAGGGATCACTATCGTGTACATTACACACTTTATGGAGGAAGCTGTCACAGCTGATCGTGTAGTAGTTATGAAAAATGGTGTGAAATTACATGATGGCACTCCTCGTGAAATCTTTAGTCATGTAGATACCTTAAAAGGCCTTGGCCTCGATGTTCCTGTGGCGTCTGAAATTGCTTTTAAATTAAATGAAAAAGGTTATGAGATCGGTAAAAGTATCATCAATAATGAAGAATTAGCAGTAGGTCTTAAACATTCTAAATTAGCTGACCAACTACTAGATAATCATAATGTAGGTGCTAAAACTATTAGTTCTCCTACCAATGAAGATGTAAATCCAGTAAGAGGGGAGGGCACACACTAATGGCAATTGTATTAGATAATATTACTTATACCTATGGTGTAGGTACTCCATTTGAAAAGACAGCCCTTCACGGTGTATCTCTTACTGTTGAAAACGGTGAGTTTTTAGGAATCATTGGTCATACCGGCTCTGGTAAATCTACCTTTGTACAACATTTAAATGGCTTATTACACCCTACAACAGGAACGGTTACCGTTAATGGTGTAGATATTAGTGCTTCTACAGAGGAAGCTAAAAAGATGCGCCATAAGGTAGGCATGGTTTTTCAATATCCAGAACATCAGTTATTTGAAGAAACTATTGCTGAAGATATTGCCTTTGGCCCTAAAAACTTAGGCCTCAGTGCTGATGAAGTAGATGAACGGGTACGGGAGGCAATGAAATTTGTAGGTCTTGATTACGACACCTATGCGGAGCGCTCTCCATTTCACCTATCTGGTGGACAAATGCGCCGTGTTGCCATCGCTGGTGTAGTGGCTATGGATCCAGACTTTTTAGTTCTTGATGAGCCATCTGCAGGCCTTGACCCATTTGGTCGTGAAGAAATCTTTGAAGAAATCATTCGGCTTCATAAAGAAAAGGGCATTACTGTAATCCTTGTATCACATAACATGGAGGATATTTCTCGCATGGCATCTCGCCTAGTAGTACTCGATAAAGGTCGTATCGTTCTCGATGGACAACCGATGGATATCTTTAATCATCACCGCGATGCATTGCAAGCTGTTGGCGTAGATGTACCGCCTGTATCTGTAACTATGGAGTACTTACGTGAACAAGGTCTTGATGTGTCTAACAGAGTTCTATCTGTAGATGATGCAGTACAAGCCATTCTAGAAGGAGGTAGCCATGTTAAATAACATTACTATTGGGCAATACTTCCCAGGAAACTCCTTCTTGCATCGCATGGATCCTCGTGCCAAGATTATTGCTACCACAATATTCGTAGTAGCCATCTTCTTAGCGAACTCTCCTCTTGCATATGGCTTGGTAGGGGCATTTACCATCTTTGCTATGCTGTTATCAAGATTGCCATTACGCTTGATGTGGTCAGCTATTAAACCACTTTGGATTATCATTGTATTTACTATGGGTATTCATATCTTTACGACCCCAGGTAATTCACTTTTCCAATGGGGCATTATTAATATTACAGATCAAGGCTTAGCTATGGGTCTACAAATGGCGGCACGATTAATCTTTTTAATCTTGTTCTCATCCCTATTGACCTATACGACATCGCCAATTCGTTTGACCGATGGTATTGAGCATTTGCTAAACCCATTCCGTTGTATTGGCGTACCAGCTCATGAATTGGCTATGATGATGACCATTGCATTGCGTTTCATTCCTACTTTATTGGATGAAACAGATCGTATTATGAAAGCTCAATCTGCTCGTGGTGCAGACTTTGTAACAGGGTCTATCATTCAACGAGCAAAAAATATGGTACCTTTATTGGTTCCTTTATTCATCAGTGCATTTAGACGTGCTGATGAACTGGCTATTGCTATGGAAGCGCGTTGCTATCGAGGTGGCGTAAACCGTACGCGTATGAAGGAACTACAAGTTACTTATGTTGATTATATTGGCGTCGGTGCTGTCATTTTGATTACCATTGTACTCATTGCATTGTGGTGGTTAGGTCTATGAGAAATATACGAATCATAGTTGCTTATGATGGCACTGATTTGGCAGGTTATCAGAAGCAACCTGATGATAAGGGCTTAACGGTACAAGGTTGCTTAGAATATGGATTGTCCAAAATTTGTAATGAACCGATACAAATCTATGGAGCTTCTAGAACAGATGCAGGGGTACATGCAAAGTTTCAAGTATGTACGTTCCAAACATCTGGATCTATACCAGCAGAAAATATTCCTCGTGCTATGATTGCACATATTCCAAAGGATATCGTTGTTCTTGAAGCTGTGGAAATTCCACTCGATTGGAAGCCTCGATGGAATATATATGGTAAAGAATATGTATATACCATTCATAATCAGCTCATTGCTAATCCTTTGACAAAACGATACCATTGGCATGTTAAGAAGCCTCTTAATATCGACCTCATGCAAGCTGCAGGCAATGAATTGTTAGGCACCCATGATTTTACAACCTTAAAGGGGACGAATTCAACGCCTGCTGATCCGGTAAAAACAATTATAGGAATTCATGTAGAGGCAGAAGGCTCTCATGTTACCATTTCTGTAGTGGGAGATGGGTTCTTATACCACATGGTTCGCAATATTGCAGGGCTCCTCGTCGATGTAGGCCTTGGAAGACGTAAGGTGGAGGATATTAAGGGCTATTTAGCCGCTAAAGATCGTCGTGTTATAGGTAAAACGGCGCCAGCCCAAGGGTTATGTTTAGAGGAGATATTCTTTACGGAAGAACGTCAGCAAGAGGTGTTACAGAATAAATATTCTATATAATTTTGTATAGACTGCATTCTTTTAGAATTTATTTAAAACGATAACTATTAATACTAAAAGGATACTACTTAGCATGTAGTATCCTTTTTTCTTATAATTTTTAGTTATAATGCCTTAATTTATACCTATTATTATGTGAAATGATACATTGTAAACCCAATATATACATGATACAATGACGATATGGACAGGTTCGTACTATAAAACATTAACATAGTAAGGTAGACTCTTGTCAGCAGTGTAATTTTTATCCTAAGGAGGGTGAATCTCTTGCAAAAACGTAAAGATTTTATCTGGAAAATGGGCGGCCAACAAGGTGAAGGTATCGAGAGTTGTGGCGAAATTATGTCGACAATCCTCGCTAAAGAAGGTTATTCCTTGTATAGCCAACGTTTATTTGCATCTCGTATCAAAGGTGGTCATACAACATTCGCATTGCGCGTTGCATTAGAACAAGTTATGTCCATTGGTGAAGGCGTAGACTTCTTGCTTTCTCTTGATCAAGAAACAGTTGATATGCATGGTTCTGAAGTTCGTGAGGGCGGTTACATCATCTGTGACAGCAAAGTAAATCCTGACTTCTCTAAATTTGAAGGTACAAAGGTTAATTGCTTGTCCTTGCCAATCTCTGAAACTGCAATGAAACAAGGTTCCTTGTTGATGCGTAATATCGTAGCACTTGGTATGTCTGTAGCACTTCTTGGTTTTGATACTAAGATGTTTAAAGATGCGATTGCTGCTAAATTTGCGAAAAAATCCCAAGAAATCGTGGATAAAAACTTGGCAGCTTTTGATGATGGTCATAGCCTTGTAATGGAAAAATTAGGTGATGTAGAAATCGATACATTACCAGCTCCTGGTAAGAAAGATCAAATGTTCTTATTAGGTAATGAAGCATGTGCTTTAGGTGCTATTGCTGCGGGTTCCCGTTTCATGGCATCTTATCCTATTACTCCAGCATCTGAAGTAATGGAATATATGATTAAAAATATGGATAAATTGGGTGCTACTATCGTTCAAACAGAGGACGAAATCGCAGCATGCATGACAGCTATGGGTGGCGTATACGCAGGTATTCGTGGCTTCACATGTACTTCTGGCCCTGGTCTTTCCTTGATGGCTGAATCCTTATCCATGGCTTCCATGGCTGAATTACCAATGGTTGTTATCGACGTTCAACGTTCTGGCCCATCCACAGGTATGGCTACAAAGGTTGAACAATCCGATATTGATGCGGCTTGCTATAATGCACATGGCGATTACTCTGGTATCGTTATTTCTCCAACATCTATTGAAGAATGCTTCTATGAAATTCAAAAAGCTTTCAACTTGGCAGAAATGTACCAATGTCCAGTTATCTTCATGCCTGATTTACAACAAGGTTTGAATAAACAATCCGTTCCTTCCTTCGATTTGAACCGTGTACCTATTAACCGCGGTAAAATGATGAAAGAAGCTGACCTTCCTGAATTGGAACAACCTAACTACTTCAAACGCTTTGAATTGACTGAAGATGGTATTTCTCCTCGTACAATTCCTGGTATGAAAAATGGTCTATTCCTTTCCACTGGTTTAGAACATAATGAAGAAGGTAAACCAGCAGAAGCGCCTACAATGCACGTAGCGCAAACTGATAAACGTTTCCGCAAATTGGAAACTGTAGCTGATAACTATGAACCATTCTTGAACAATGCAAAATACGATGAAGCTGATGTACTCGTTGTAGGTATGGCTTCTAGCCGTGGTGCTATCGAAGAAGCAGTTGCTGAATTCGATCAAGAAGGTGTTAAAGTTAACCACTTGCAATTGCGCTTGATTAAACCATTCCCAGCAAAACAATTACAACCATTCATGGATGCTGCGAAAAAAGTAGTTATCGTTGAGCACAATGCAACAGGCCAATTGACTAACTTATTTAAAATCAACATGCATAAGAAATCTAAAATTTCCAGCTGCTTGAAATACGATGGTAATCCATTCACAAAAAGTTATGTGAAAAATGCGATTAAGGAGGTCCTATAATATGACAACAGCTAAAGATTACAGAAACGATATTCGTCCTAACTGGTGTCCAGGCTGTGGCCATTATGGGGTTCAAGCAGCGATTACTGACGCTGTAGTAGCGAAAAATATTCCACCAGAAAAATTGGCAGTAATTTCCGGTATCGGTTGCTCTAGCCGTATCGGTGGTTATTTCTACGCATACGGCGCTCATACAACTCATGGTCGTGCGCTTCCTTACGCACAAGGCGTTAAACTTGCTAACCAAGACTTAGAAGTTATCGCTTGCTCTGGTGATGGTGATGCGTTCGCTATCGGTATGGGTCACACTATCCATGCTTTCAAACGTAATGTAAATATGACATACGTCGTAATGGATAACCATGTATATGGTTTGACTAAAGGTCAAGCATCCCCTCGTTCCGATATCGGTTTTGTTACAAAAACAACTCCTCGTGGGGCTTTCGAATCTCCATTGTCCGTTTGTGAAACTGCAATTGCTGCAGGTGCTACATTCGTAGCACAAGGTTACATGATTAATCGTGCACAACTTGTAGAGTTGATTCAAAAGGCAATGGATCATGAAGGTTTCTCCTTCATCAACGTATTCAGCCCATGTGTTACATACAATAAACACAACAGCTATGACTGGTTCAAAGAACATTTGGTAGAATTGCCAGAAGGTTATGACCCAACAGATCGTGCAGCAGCACTTAAAACATTGGGTGAAACTGATGGCTTGGTAACAGGTGTTATCTATCAAGATACTACTAAACCTTCCTTCGAAAAAGCTATGGCGGCAGCAAATGGTGGTCCACATCCTCGTCCATTAACTGAAGATGTTGTAAAACCAGATCAAGCGCTATTTGATAGCCTTTGCAATCAATTTAAATAATCTTATCTAAATTGAATTATGTATAATCTGAACCCCTCTTTACTGAATGTCCGGTAAAGAGGGGTTTTACATTATCACATTATGAATCGTATGATTACTTCAGAGTGTTATGAATGATATGGTTATTTTATAGTGTTATGAATCGTATTATTACTTTACGGAGGTTTTCTTAATTGATATACTAATTTATAATTTAGGATATTTATAATTAAGTAAAAATTGAACACTTATAAGTATAAGAGGCTGTTATTTCAGAAGATGAGGCATAATGGAAACGTATAGAACTATCATTTGCTATGCAATTCATTGAGGAGAGGGAATGAGTAACGTGTCGAATGAATATAATGAAGCATTACTAGAGCCACTTAAGTATTATCGGGAAGAGTTAAAGGACGCGTTTCAACAAGTAACCGAAGAATACTTTCAACAATTAGTAGATCAATCAAAGATTGATATAGATAACAACAAAGTATTAATAGATAAGTATACTGAGGTATCAGAAAATCGCGATCAATCAAACACATCCTATAAACGATTTGGCCTTATCAAAAAGGTTGATATTGTTATTGGTATAGGTGCCATTATTTATGGTATTTATCAGTTTTCACAAGATCATATTGATATTGTAGCGGTTATTGTTTCTATACTTATATTAGTTCTATGTGTAGGGCTTTACCTATATTGGATTAAGCCTAATAGTAAGAGCCTTGAAGAAAAACTTAATGATTTAGATGCTACATTAGCTAAAATGCGTCAAGAAGGCTATGAGATGATGGCCCCTTTAAACGATCTATTTCATAGTGAAATGACTGTAGAACTTATAAAAAAGGCGATTCCTTTTATTCATATGGATTCTAACTTTAATATTGAACGATATGAACAGCTCGTTAAAGATTATGGATTCTTAGAAAAAGGTGATGTAAATCATTCCACCTTAGATATTGCTTCTGGTGATATTTTAGGAAACCCCTTTGTTTTTCTGAAGCGCATAATCCACTGGATGGATGATTATACGTATGAAGGCACCTTAAATGTTACGTATACAGAAGAGTATGTTGATTCTAATGGGAATCTAAAAACTCGTGATGTTAACGAAACATTACGGGCCGTTATAAGACAACCAGGTCCTTATTATGCCAATAAAGTATCTTTAGTGTATGGTAATCATGCAGCACCTAACCTAACATTCCATAGAAAGCCACCGGAAAAAGGATTCTTTAATTTCGGTGGCGCTAAGAGTAAGATAGCAAAAGGTATTGCTAGTCTTAGACAGAAGAGTAAGGATTCATTGGAGAATGGCGGTAGCTTCCAAGCTTTAGCCAATGAAGAGTTCGATGCACAATTCAATGCATTAGATCGCAACAATGAGGTTGAGTTCCGCGTACTATTTACGCCATTAGCACAAAACAACTATAAGGATATTTTTGAAAACTCTCCATATGGAGATGACTTTATATTTAATAAAGAGTGTAAAATTAATGAGATTAAAGCTGACAATTCTCAAAATTGGGACTTTGATACATCACCATCTCAGTATTATGATTTTTCATTCCAAAAGATTAAAGAGAAGTTCATTAATTACAACTGCAGTTACTTTGATCACATGTATTTTTCATTCCTACCAATTTTAGCGATTCCTGTGTATCAACAAATGGCTTCTAATGATTATATTTATGGCAAGTCTTATAATTTCAAATATAATGATTACATTACAGAAATGCTAGCAAATAAAATGGGACTTAATTTATTTGTTCCTCCTGATGCGGCTCAGCGGAATAATGTAAAAACAATTCTTAAGACTAGCCACCATAAAAATGAAGGTGACTCTGAGGTAATTAAAGTAGATGCCTATTCTTATAGGGCCATCGAACACGTAGATCAAGTACCTGTACGAGCTGGAAATGGTAGAACCTATTATGTTCCAGTCCGCTGGGACGAGTATGTTCCTGTTACAAAACACGAATTTATAGAGGTTTCAGAAATTAAATCTGCTGGAGAGGATTTTAAGCATATTAAAGGTCTAGATCAGTATCAAAAATCTGAAAATAATAGAGATAGGTCTTTTGCATACGATCACTTTATGGCAGGTAAACTATATCGACAAAATCAGTCTCTCGACGATTTATTAAATACTATTTACAAAGAATTTGGAGGTACCCAAAATGGCTAACCAACTCGACGAAATGAATCCGGAAATTATGTCTGAAGGCAGAGATGTGCATGTTATCGCTAAGGTAATCCCTGTTGAAACTAGTGGCTTTGAAAAACTTCTTCCAACAATCCTTATGGCAGTTGGTGTTATCGGTATCGTTTTAGGCATAGTTATAGACAAGTATCTAGTATCTATTATTGGCGCCATCGTATTGATTTATCCATGGTGGCGATTAAAACAAATTAGCTCAGAGTTTAATATGATGGAACAAAGAATTCAAAATGCTGCATCTGAAATTGATAACTATATGGAGCAACGTGTTGTAATTCTTTCTAATGCGGCTAAACTTGTGGAAAAATCTATTGAAGTTGATAAGGATATCCTTGTAGATATTGCTAAGTATAGAAGTGGTAATTTCTCTGAAGAATCTAGAAGTGATGTAAATGCACAACTTAACAAGGCTACAAGAGCCCTCAACGTAGCTATAGAAAATTATCCTGAATTACAAAGCCAAGATACGATTCGTGATGCAATGCAACAAAATTCTTACTTACAAAAAGAAATTACTGCAGCTAGAACGTTGTATAATGATGCTGTAAATACTTGGAATAGAGAAATCTTTGAATTCCCATTTAAAAAGATTGTAGCTGCAAAAGAAGGTAGAACTACTAGAATTCCATTTATTGCAGATCAAGAAACTAAAGAAAAATCTAAGGGCGTTTTCTTTTAAGGGATAGGCAATTGATCGTTAGTATATAAAGGGCATACTATGAAATCTGACATTAGTATATAAGGGGATACTATGAAGTCTTATGAAAAAGGAATTAGCTTGTCTATCTGGACTTTGAGCTGGCCTATATTTATCGAAGTATTCCTACAGCTGTTAGTAGGTAATATAGACCAAGTGATGATGAGCCATTACTCTCCTCAAGCGGTAGCAGCTGTGGCTAATGCCAATCAAATTTTAAATATCTTTATTATGCTCATTATTGTTATGAGTACCGCTACGACGATTTTGATAGCTCAATATTTAGGGGCTCAGAATCAGTCTAAGCTATCTGAGGTGTGTACGGTCAGTTTGGTGTTGAACTTTTTCTTCTCGTCTATAGCGGCTGTATTCTTTATCACCTGTCATAAATGGATCTTTACGTGGCTTGGTATTCCGCCAGAAACGATGAGTGATACATCTGTATATACAACCATTGTGGCCGCAGGATTACCAATTCAAGCTATGTACTATGCGCTGGTTGCCGTATTTAGAGGCCATTCATTAACGCGTGTTACTATGTATATCGCGTTAGTTATGAATGTTATCCATATCACAACTAACTATGTATTAATATTTGGTCATGGTCCCATACCAAGCCTTGGTGTACTAGGGGTATCAATTTCTACCTGGTTATCTAAGGTGGTAGGCCTCGTAATTATCGGCTATACCTTTAAGAAGTTGCTTACGTTAGAGGTGAGCTTCAAATTTTTAAAACCATTCCCGTGGCATACGGTTAAGTCTCTACTGAATATCAGTGTTCCCTCTGGTGGTGAAACCTTAAGTTATCAGTTATCTCAGACCACGATTATGAAAATGGTCAACATCCTAGGGCTAGCTGTTATTAATACAAAGGTGTATGTATCGGTTATAGCTATGCTTTGCTATGTATATACAATAGCACTAGCAAATGCATCTCAAGTTATTGTGGGTTACCTGATGGGGGCTAAACGACAAGCTGAGGTGACAAATCGCGTATGGCATTCTATGTTATTAGCCATTGCTATTAGTGTAGGATTGGCTACGTTCTTTTATAGTACTAGTGATATAGTACTATCAGTATTTACTACGGATCCAGAAATCTTATCGTTAGCACATAATATCTTATTGGTTGAGATTTTCCTTGAGTTAGGGCGTGCCGTAAATATCGTTATGGTTGGATGTTTACAAGCAGCAGGGGATATTCGGACACCGATGCTCGTAGGCATTTTTGGTATGTGGTTATGCGCCGTACCACTGTCCTATCTATTTGGTATTTACTGGGGATGGGGGCTCGTAGGCATTTGGATTGCCATGGCGGTAGATGAAATTTTACGAGGTTTATTATTTGTATATCGCTGGTATAGTGGGAAGTGGAAAAATAGACGTTTAATTGAGGCGTAGTTTTATATTTTTGTCATTGCCGTTAATTATTTAGTAGTTTGTAAATGTAGTTAGCCTTACATTGGAGAGTGTAAGGCTAATTATTTGTGAAAGTAGGTTTATATGAGTAAGACAGTAGGTATTATTGGCTTAGGTTTACTAGGTGGTTCGTTGGCGAAGGCTTTAAAGGCCTATACCGATTATGAGGTAGTAGGTTATGCGCGTCGCCAAGAGGTTTGTGATGCGGCCATTCAAGATGGGGTTGTAAAAGCTGCTTGGACTGAGGTAGAACCATTGATTGAAAGTTCAGATATCGTTGTATTTTCATTGCCTCCAGATACAAATGCAAGATTATTTACAGAAATGGCACATCTTTTTAGACCAGGACAAGTGGTGACTGATGTATCTAGTGCAAAGGAAAACTTTGTACGAGCTGTATATGATTCTATTCCTAAAGGGACAATTTTTGTGTCTGTTCATCCTATGGCTGGCTCTGAAAAGGGTGGCTACGAAGTATCTCATAAAAACCTATTTAAAGGTATGGGCTGGATTGTACTCGAGGATAAGGCCTCTGATGTATATAGTGAAGAGGTTGCTCAAGAACTAGCTGAAATGGGACGTGCTGTAGGATCACGTATTGAATTCGTCGATATCTATGCTCACGACGCGTATTTAGCTATGGTGAGTCATATGCCACATTTATTGGCATCCATTTTAACTCAAGTTTCTGGTGGTGATGAATTAGGCGAGTTGCGCATGAAATTATCTGCAGGGGGCTTTAGAGATTGTACACGTGTTGCCGGTGGTTTGCCATCTATGTGGCGTGAAATCATTTATGGTAATAGACACAATGTAATTGAAGGCCTTTCACAAATCGAATCTGAAATTCAACGGGTAAAAGAAATACTTTCACAAGACGATGAAGGTCAAGCTTTAGAATCCTATCTTGAACGAGGAAGAGAAATCCGCGGCAAATTACCATATTTAACAGGACAAATAAAGAATAGCTAATGATAAATAATTATTAGCTAAGGCTATACATTGGTTAGCACTCATAGAGTACTAACAATGAGTAATTAACATTCATTTGCGTTTGATGTATATTTATGTAGCTAAAGCAACGCGGTTTATGCAGTATAATGTATATACTAGAGTTCGTAAAGAATATACATTTAACATATTATTTAGTTAAGGAGATACCATGAGTTTGTTACAAGAAACTTGTGACGCTATTAGAGGTCGCAGTCATGAAATTGAACAACATATAATCGATAGTTGGAATGCAGGTTCACCTGTAGAACAATATGGGCGACTTGTAAACGTGGTGGCTCAATATGGTGCGGCTACAAATCAGGAGCACTTAACGGTTCCAAAGCCTTGTATGATTATTGCCTCTGCCGATCATGGCGTGGCCGATATGGGCGTAAGTGCGTATCCAAAGGAAACAACTGTAGGGATGACACAAAACTACTTAATTCCTAAGGGGGCGGGTGCCAATTCCTTAGCTAATTACTGTGGGGCTCAAATGGAAGTCATCGATATGGGCATTGATGCAGATATGAGCTGGGTACCAGGACTCCGTAGTCATAAACTTGGTATGGGCACAAAAAACTTTGTTGAAGAACCGGCCATGACACGTGAACAAGCCATTGAAGGCATTGAAACAGGTATCCGCCTTGTAAAAGAGAAAATCGACGAAGGCTTTAATGTTTTCTTAGTAGGGGAAATGGGAATTTCCAATACTACTGCTAGTGCTCTTATGACAGCCAAGTTTGCAGGACTCACTGCAGAGGAAGCTACAGGGCGAGGCACTAATATTTCTGATGAGCGTCTAAAATTAAAGCAACGCATTGTGCATGATGTATTAGAAAAATATAAAGATATTCCGAAAGATGATGCAATCGGAATTTTATCCTCTGTGGGCGGCTTTGAATTTACATGTATCGTAGGTGTTATTCTAGGTGCTGCAGCGAATAATGCACTTGTTATTATTGATGGTTTTAATACATCTGCTTGTGCATTGGTTGCTAAAACATTAGTTCCACAGGCGATGGATTATGTAATGGCATCTCATTTATCTGCTGAAAAAGCGGCTAAATCTTCTTTAGAAAATTTAGGCCTTGAAGCCTATGTTGATTTAGGGCTATGTCTCGGTGAGGCCTCTGGTGGCTCAATTCAAATGGGAATGCTAGATCTTGCCGTTCATATGTATTTGGCTGTTACAGGAGGTAAGGCATGAGAACTTTTACAATTGAACCATTACATGCACCATCCATGGAAGCATGCCGATTACGTATCGATAATTTAACAAAACCTATTTATAGCCTTGCAACATTAGAGTTAATAGCTGAGCGTTTTGCGGGCATTCTGGCTGAACCTCAACCAAATCATTTGCGATATGGCGTACTTGTGGTGGCGTCGGACCACTTGGTTGATGGTCCTCAAAATAGTCAGCATGGTAGTGAAAGCTATGAGGCTATCAAGCGTTTCAATGAAGGTAGAACGGCTACGCAAGGGGCCGCATCTAAGTTAAATGCAGCTGTGCACGTTGTAAATATAGGGCTTGAACAAGATACAGTAGATTTGACAAATATTGACCAACAGGTTATCCGTAAGGGGTCCCATTTTTTTGGTGTAGAACCAGCTATTTCTCAAGAGGAACTAGAGAGCGCTTTAGAGTTAGGTTTCACCTATGCTGATAAATTACACAACGATGGCTTGCAAGTCGTTGCTATTGGTAATATTGGTGAACGAGCTTTCCTTGATTCTCTCGTAACGACTGCAACTATCACAGGATGTGAATTTAGCGATATTCTCGTTCATACTGAATGTGGCCCTACTATTGAACAGCGAGCGGCTCATATTCATTCTTTTGTAGATCGTTTTGATGTCGCTGTTGATGATTGGTCTGCTTTGAGTGAAAGCGAGCGCCGTGATGCGGTATTGCATTTACTTCATATTGCAGGAGGCTTAGATATTGCATTCTTAACAGGTTTTATCTTAGGTGCCGCCAGTCACCGTATGGCAGTAGTATTTGATAATGCCGTAACAGGCGCAGCTGTATTGGCTGCAGTTACTATTGAACCATTAGTTAAGGACTATATATTCCCATCAGCTGTCTATGAGGAACCAATTCATAAGGCACAATGTCGATTCCTTGGAATAAAACCATGTTTACACTACAATTTACAAATTGATGAAGCATTGGGTTCCACAATGGGTCTATCTATTATCGATGCATCTATGCATATGTTAAATGATATGAAAACCTTCGTTGAAGCTGAGGTTAAAGCAGCTGAAGATGGTGCCGGTAAAGGTAGACAAAAGAATAAAGAGTAATCTATATAAAAGAGGGAGTATTAAATCCCTCTTTTTGTATGTTTTATGCTCGATTATCCGAAATTAACTGAGAATTTCATGGAAAAACCATTGACACTATATGTGTAAATTGATATTATTATAGGGCAGTCAGGACAGACTTAAATTCTTCTTGACGACAGATTGATGATTATGTTATATTAATTATCGGTTCTGTATGCGGGAATAGCTCAGCGGTAGAGCACCGCCTTGCCAAGGCGGGGGTCGCGAGT
>ERZ772786.629-NODE-629-length-14496-cov-21.146596_pt1 | contig 14496 bp, 15 predicted proteins | sample MGYA00511473_ERZ772786 | MGnify/ENA primary metagenome ERZ772786 (study PRJEB29015, sample SAMEA2738025) | human oral metagenome | biome: human oral; feature: human-associated habitat; material: saliva | place: China | collected 2252 ...
GTTGGTCCCGTGAAACACTCAGTCGGTTCCGTGGAACGCCCACGCGCGACCGCGCGCGCCGCGCGCGATGTAGCTGACGCCCGCCAGGGTCAGGGCAAGGCCCAGGCCCGTATAGAAGAAGGCGATGAACCACTCAGGGAAGAGACCAGCCGCGCGCATGCCAATACCAAACGACATCATGATCGCCATCATGATGTAGCCCTTGCGATCAAAGAAGCGGAAGGGGTTGTGGCGTTCACCGTCCAGATCGTAGATGCGCTGGAAATTCTTTTTGACGAGTTTGCTGAACATCGAGTGGAACCCACAGAACGCGGCAACCGCTCCCCCAGCAATAGCAGCGAGGACGATAGCGGCGACGCCGCGCATGCCGATGGCCGCGCGCACGCCCAGAACCGCCACATTCAGACCAGCGAGCAGCCAGACCACGCCGGCCACGGCGATCAGCTGATTCTTCTTGATGTGCAGTCGACTCATCGGTTCTCTTCCTTCTCATTGGCGGGCGCACCGTCGTACAGGGAGGCGTCGAGGAGGGCGAACAACGTCTCACACTCCGTACCCTCCATCAGCGAGGCGAAAATGGCACGCAGGGTCAGGCGGGCGACGCTCTCGGAGCTCATAGGTCCGACGAGGCGAGAGCGATCCACGGCCTCGTCCGCGTCGAGGACGCGCTGAAGTCCGCGCTCCATATGGGCGAGCATCGGGCCTCGCACTTCTTCGAGGGCAGCGTGCTCCTTGCGGGGCAGGCGGCGCATCTCCGCGAACCAGTCGACGCTCATGGAGGCGCGGGCCTCGCTCAGGGTCGCGCGGAAGCGCCGGGCATAGCTGGTGAAACGCTCCCCTGCGCGCACGACGCAGAATTCCTCGGAGAAGGTCTCGTCGAAGAAGCGCGTAAGCACGGCGGCCGTCAGGCCGGCTTTCGTCGGGAAGTAGACGTAGACAGAGCCGACAGCGATGCCACAGGCGGTCGCGACCTTGCGCACGGAAAGCGCGGAAATACCATCATTCGAGGCGATCTGGTAGGCCTCGTCGATCAGCTGGTCTCGGTCGATCACTTGCTTGGGCACGAAATCCTACTGTCCTACTACCTGCGACAATCCATAATGAACACTGTTCAGTATAGGCCTGAGCAAGCCCACGTCAATCGCAGAACCGAGGGATCACACCACTCCCAACGCCAACTCGTCACATGTCACACGCCTACACGCGACCGCCGCCAGGCATGCCTTCCCGGGATGGCTATAGGCTGACAGTCAGAGGCGTCTGCGCAGTTCAGCTACTGCATTGCCGTTCCAGCGCACGCCTCTGATGAGAACGAAGGAGCTCACATGGACCTCATCACCCTGAACAACGGCGTCACCATCCCCCAGGTCGGCCTCGGCACATACCTGCTGGAGCCGGATGACGCCCAGTCGGCGGTCACCTACGCGCTCGACAACGGCTACACGCTGATCGACACGGCAAACGTCTACGTCAACGAGCGAGCCGTCGGCCGCGGCATGCGCGCGTCTTCCAAGGCCCGCGAGGAGATTTTCCTCGAGACGAAGCTCTGGCCCTCGTTCTTCGAACGCGCCACCGCCGTCGACGAAACCCTCGAGCGCCTGGGCACGGACTACATCGATCTGATGATCCTGCACCAGCCCGCCGGCGACACGGTCGCGGGATACCGCATCCTCGAGAAGGCACACAAGGAAGGCAAGATTCGCGCGATCGGCCTGTCGAACTTCGATGTCGCCCAGACGCAGCGAATCCTCGACGAGTGCGAGGTCATCCCCGCCATCAACCAGGTCGAGCGCCACCCCTACTTCCCGCAGACCGAACTCAAGGCGCTCCTGGCAGAGCACAACATCGCGCTGCAGGCGTGGTACCCGCTGGGCGGACGCGGCAACGATTCGATCATGGCTGAACCCCTCGTCCAGGGCCTCGCCGAGAAGTACGGCAAGTCCCCCGCCCAGGTGCTGCTGCGCTGGCACATCCAGCAGGGACACATCGTGATCCCGGGTTCGAAGACACCGTCGCACATCGCTCAGAACATCGACCTGTTCGATTTCGCGCTGACGGACGAGGACATGGCTCAGATCGATTCCCTCGACAAGGGGAAGCCGTTCTTCGAGCACAACGACGAGGTCCTGGCGGGCTTCCTGGCATACGTGCCCGACGTGGAAGGCCAGAAGTAGTCCCATTCCCTGCGCGCACACTTGAGCGCGATACACGATTGCGTCATTTGATTCCCTCGCGGACTACGCGCACATAACGAGGCCTATCCTGCTTGGCGGGGTAGGCCTCGTTATCAGGTCCTCTCCTAGCGCTCCCTCTCGCACTCTATGCTCGCTGACACCTCCTGCGTCGGCTCGATGGCACCGAGGCACGGGGAAACGCCTCCTCAACATTCCACCTGCATACAATAACGAAATGACCGAAACGAACAGCCACGCACAGTGGTTTTCCGACAATGAACGCAACTGGGACGACCGCGCCGAGCTGCACATGGCTGGCAATTACTGCGACTACCAGCGCCTTCTCGAGGATCCGACAGCCATGAGCGCTGAACTGGCCCAAGATATCGAACGCTTCGGCGATCTCACCGGCAAAGATGTCATCCACCTGCAGTGCCACGTCGGAACGGACACAATCGGCTTTGCGCGCCGCGGGGCCTCGCGCGTCATTGGCCTCGACCTGTCCGAGGCTTCGCTTGCCCACGCGCGCAGCATCGCCGAACGCGCAGGCGCCGACGTGGAGTTCGTTCACGCGAACGTATACGACGCGCGCCAAGCAGTGTCCGGCACCTTCGATCTGGCGTACACCTCGATCGGCGTCCTATGCTGGCTGCCCGATATCGCCCGATGGGCACAAGTCATCGCTTCCCTGCTCAAGCCGGGCGGCACTTTCTTCATCCGCGATGACCACCCGATGTTCATGACAATCGGGGAGGATATTTCCGATGGGTTAAAGATTGAGCAGCCATACTTCGAGCAGGATGCTCCGATGACATGGGATGACGAGTCAAGCTACGTAGATTTCCCCGATGCGCCGCGGATTACTCACACAACAAACCACCAGTGGAATCACTCCCTTGGCCAGATCGTCACAGCTCTCATCAACGCGGGCTTGGTGATCGATGAGCTTGAGGAGACACCGCGCGCGGCGTGGTGCCCGTGGCCCGAACTCATGGAACAAGATTCCGCTGGAGGCTGGCACCTTCGCGAGCGCCCCGAACGCCTGCCCCTTCAGTTCACGATCACCGCACACAAAAACTGACAGCGCGCGCAGCGGTCTTAGACTTGTGAGGGCCAGACAAGGTAGGGAACACTCACACCAGCGCGTGAGTATGGCGTGACCGTGCACCGACCATGTCAATAGCGGCTCCACGCGCACTAGCGAGGCCTACCCTGCATGGCGGGGCAGGCCTCGCGGCGTAAACAAGGGGGTCGTGTTGCTCATGAGCCTGTTTCTACCATCTGAAGTGAGAGCGAATCTCACCGGGAGGTTCGCGCAGACTCGATGGGATGCTTCGGCCATGACTAGCATCGCCGCGTGGACAACCTGGCTGATCCCCTACATGTGCCGCATGATCATGGGCATCCCCATGATCAACCTGTCCGCCAACGCGGCTTTCGGCGTAGCCCTCATCGGGGCCGACGTGATCAGTCTGGCCCTCTACCTGCGCGGGGATGCACACCGGGTGTAACCACCCGCGGCCGAGGCCTCTCACGAGACCAGTCAATCACCTGGCATATGTCGACAATATCCACCCGACGCTCGCTCCCCCCCCTAAACCCGACCTTCAAGGAGATGTTCGACCACGATCAGGAATCAAGACCTTCGCGCGGGAGAGACTGTTATATTCGGTTCCAGTTAACAATGATCGATAAGGGAGTCGCCACATGTCCAAAATCCTGCGGATCGCTTTGGCCATCGCGTTTATCATCGTGTTCTATACCGGCGAACTCGTGGGTATCATGTTCGACTATCAAGGCATCAACGTGGTTCCAACGCCAACGTGGATCCTTCTACTATTTGCCACCTGTGCCGCGAATGTAGCCAGCGCGTTCTGGATTTCGCGCGCGGACCCCCCGCGCAATCTAGCGTTCTGGGGCCTCTTCCTCAAGGTATGTTTCCTTCCGATATTCCTGGCAGACTTCTACATTTTTGTGTTAATGAGAAGTTGGTTTCCCCCCAGCCCTGAGGTATCACCGCTAGGATTTTTCCTCATCGCCCCCTATGTCGTCCTGTCATGCCCCCTCATGATCGTCAGCTCGTGCTACGGGTTCGCAGCAATTGATCGCGCGCGCGACGAACAGCTGATCTCCCCTGAAAGGGCAAGAAAGTACAAATGGGGGCTTGCCCTCCCCATCGCAGACCTCGTCGCAGCTATCTGGCTGTACGCACGCTTGCGCCGCCTGGACGGCACTGCTCCAACCTGCACCCCGGACGACGACCCGCTCTCACCCGCGCACACTACACCCCAACCCGTTGCCGACATAGACGACATCCTCGCTACAAGACCCACACAGACCCGCAGAGCAATTCCACACCCCTGGCCTACAGTCCTGCCCCTCGCAGCCTCACTCTGTTTCATCATCGCCTCCTACGCCGGCGGGCCTGTCACCATGATCTTTCCCCCTCCGTATCCGACACTCCGAATCGATGCCTGGTTCCTCGTCATGTTTGTGTGCGCCCTGGCGACTATCGTTAGTGCCGACGCTTTCAAAGGCGCACACAACCCCAAGACGCTGGCGCTCTGGTGCCTCGTCTTCAAGCTTGCCCTCCTCCCTTTTTTCCTTACTATGACCCTCATAGTGCTCGTCCTGGGATCGTATTTCTTCGCCCAAAGAGGCCTCATCTTTGTGACATTCATCATGCTCCCCCTGCTACTCCTGGGGACCTACTGCATCATGCGCGTCACCTCATCCCACGGATCTGCCGCGATCAGCCGCGCACGCAACGAGCGGCTCGTCCGTCGAGAAACGGCGAACAAGCTACAGAGAGGCCTTGCCACTCCCATCGCCGATCTAATCTCCTCAATCCGGCTCTACACACTACTGCGCCAACTGGACAATGCCAGCGAAACCACCACGAGTGAGACCCTGTAAGCATCTCTCCAAGCTGAACACACCCCCAGATGCCAGCCCCGACCTCGTTCCTGCGGGCAGTGATAGGGTGGCAACATGCAAAGTGTCAAAAGAAATAAACTACGCATATCTACCGTCATACGCTCGGTAACTTTCCTTTTCTTCGTCGTCGCAGCTTACGGACCATGGGTGCTGGCTTTTGTCCTCGACAAGAGTTTGGACGCTATCGACTGGAAGACGTGGACACTTCTGGCCGTGATCGCCGGAGCAGCCAACGCCGTATCCGCACTGTGGCGTCGAGACGACGACAGCCCGCGCACGATGGCGCTGTGGGGATTAATCCTCAAGCTCTGCTTGCTTCCCCTCTATGCTCCCACTCTTATTTTCCTTACAATCCTCACCATGGCTCTCGCAGCACCGGGCTACCTTATCTTGTTCCTTGCCTATGTGGGCCAGCCAATAGCGAACCTCATGATCCTGATCCCGCTCAGCTCGTCCTATGGTCTTGTTGCGGCGCATCTCGGTTGCAAACAGAGACTTATTTCCGAGTCGTCGGCACACTACTACATCGCGCTCCACCTACTGCCCGCCATCGACCTGCTATCGTCCATCTGCCTGTACGTGAAACTATGGAAAGAGCAGCGCGCTCGCGCGGCGAGTACCGAGCAGGCCTCTCAGGATTACAACGCCTCTTCACATAAGCACACAGCGCCTCCCGGCCTCTTTAAACGATTTCGGGACGAGGCCGAGGCTGAGCCACGCGCGTAGCCGCACCGTTCGGGCACCACTCCTGCACTAGCCCGCGGCACTCACCCCTCCATATTCGCCGCGGTCACCCCGTCCGCCAGGGTTCCGTAGGACGTGACGCAGTGCCCGAAGAACATGTCGTCATCATCGAAGTATGCAGAAAATGAACCTTCGGCGTCCATCACGATGCTGCGCAGCTCGATCCGGGAAGCGAAGCTCTCTTCCGTAATCTCCGGGACGTCCTCGTCTGCGGATTCGCGCCACTCGCACGCGAGTTCGGTCAGCTCACGTGCGGCGCTCGCGCGCATGTCACCGTCCCAGCGATCCTGCTCCGCCAGCATCGCCTTCATCGCCCGCCTGGCATCGGCCCAGGTGTCCTCGTTCGCCGCGTCAACCTCGAGCGACAGGCAGATCTGCTCGCCACGCCACAGGACCTCCCCTTCGAACATGTCGAGGTCCTTGTCGAGGGAGAGCTCGCCCAGCTCCTCGTCGTTGAGGACTACCGGCTTGCGATAGTCAGCCAGGACCTCGTCCAGTGCGGGGCACGGGGCCTCTTCTTCCAGGACCTCGACGATCAGGAATTGGTTCTGCGAGGAGGCGGTCACGCCCTCGGGAACCTTGTGCGGAATCCTCTTGCGCGCCTTGAGGCGGTACACCGCCTCCCGACGGAAGCCATCGAGGATTCCTCCGGCATCGTGTTCCTCGTCGCTGACGGGATAGACGATCCGGCCGTCACCCGTGTGCAGTGCGCTGGTCTGGCAGTCCACATACGCAATGAAGTAGTGCGAGACGTCCCAGAATCCGTTCCTCTTGCCGGCCCCGCTACCGCCGGCGAGCAGGACGAGGATCTCCTTGGCCTCGTCCTCAAACGTGCGCTCCCATTCGGCCTGCGTCATGTTGTCTTGCGAGCGCATGTATTTGAGCAGATCCACGTGCCATCCTCCTTGATCCAGGGCTGCCGCTTCGCTACGACAAACCCTACTCGACGCGAGGCTTCACGACCGACTCGGAGGCGGCCTACCCCAGCCTCGTCCTATGAATCGGAGACACAGCTAACGCGAACCTCGTCCCGAGAAAACGCGAAAGCAGTCATCGCGCAAGCTCTTCAAACACGTCCGCGTAGGCATCCATGAAGTCAACAGCGACATCGACAGCGCTCTCAGACTGCTGCGCCGGCTGAATGACCACCCAAGGCCTGTTGTTCTTGAGGATCGTGACGGGCTTACCCGTCCTGTTCACCTCTGCCGTCACCCGCGAAAAGTTATTCTTCGCCTCAGCGAGTCCCATAGTTAGTGTCGACATGCTGCTCCTATCATCCTTAGCCATAATTATGGCCAGAATCTGGCCTCAGATCAAGGGACAACTATCTACCACTACGCCGCGCCGCCCCAGACTGGTCCCATATCAACACCGATTTGGGACTATATTGCGGGTACCGAAAGGAGCGACTATGCCGACGATGACCCGCACCGCTGAAGTAAAGACCCGCACGACCGCACAGATCAAGGCCGACGCCGCAGCCGTCTACGCACGCTGGGGCATCAGCCTGTCGGATGCGATTAATATTTTCCTGGCCAAATCGATTGAGGTTGGTGGCCTCCCCTTCGATATGCGCCCCGAGACTCCCACGTTTGACGGACTCGAGCGCTACGCCTATCGCCCCAGCATGGATGCGAATGGAGTCGCACAGCTCCCGAGAGACTGGGATGACGACGAGTGAGGCAGCGCACATACAGCAGGAAATCTACCAGGCAGCTGGAAAATAGAAATGAGCCACGCCAGCCTAAAGTACACTCAATTATTTGAGAACCGAATCAATATCATTGACCATTAGACGCAGAAGATCTCCTTTACGAAGCCCCCGCCTCATACCCATATCTTTTCGCAGCTGAACCATCACTTGTTCCATCCCAAATAGATTCTGAAGAGGTTCAACTGACCCGTTTGAGGAAGCTGTTCGCCAATTCCCCCAGGCCCGAATAGCTTTCGAAGACCCCCAAAGGGTTAATTCTTTGTTAAATTGCGTAAGAATCCCCGCCAGCTCATCATCTGCCATAGTCTTCCCTTTAGACGCCGCCGCCTGAAAATCATAGACTAAAGAAATCAGCCTCATATACGGCTCCTCACGATGCGCACGAATATATTCATGCTTTTTCATCACAGAGTTTGCTACCGTACCTCCAAAAACAGACAATGCAGATACAGCACCCGTTATCAACGCAACAATGATAGCCGAATCAAGGCTCGACAACGAAGCAAAGAATGCACTGAAAGGCGGACCAAGCATCACTAGAATAAAATAAACAAGAGCACCAGTCGCAGCGAGCAAAACTAGCAGAACAATAAAACCAAGGGCCACTTGATTCGTCGTTGCCTTTGCCTTATTTTGCAGCTGCGACTGTGCACTCATTGAATTCTCACTCCCACTCGATGGTGGCCGGGGGCTTGGAAGTCACGTCGAGGACGACACGGTTAACCTCGGGCACCGAGTTGGTGATGCGCGTGGAGATGCGGGCCAGGACGTCGTAGGGCAGGCGCGTCCAGTCGGCCGTCATCGCATCCTCGGAGGACACGGGGCGCAGCACGATCGGGTGGCCGTAGGTGCGGCCGTCACCCTGGACGCCCACGGAACGAACGTCGGCGAGCAGGACGACCGGGCACTGCCAGATCTCCTGATCCAGGCCGGCAGCCGTAAGCTCCTCGCGGGCAATCAGGTCTGCGGCACGCAGGATATCCAGGCGCTCGCGCGTGACCTCGCCGATGATGCGAATGCCGAGGCCGGGGCCCGGGAAGGGCTGACGGTTCACCAGGTAGTCGGGCAGGCCCAGCTCGCGGCCGACCGCGCGCACCTCATCCTTGAAGAGGGTACGCAGGGGCTCGACCAGCTCGAAGGTCATGTCCTCGGGCAGGCCGCCCACGTTGTGGTGGCTCTTGATGTTGGCCGCGCCCTCGCCGCCACCGGACTCGACGACATCGGGGTACAGGGTGCCCTGGACGAGGAACTTCACCTCGCCGCCAGCGGCACCAACCTCTTCAATGACCTGCTTCTGAGCGGCCTCGAAGGAGCGGATGAACTCGCGGCCGATAATCTTGCGCTTCGCCTCGGGCTCGGTGACGCCGGCCAGGGCGGACAGGAAGCGCTCGGACTCGTCGCAGGTGATGACGCGGATGCCCATGCCGCGCGCGTAATCGTTCTCCACCTGCTCGCGCTCGCCCGCGCGCAGCAGGCCGTGGTCGATGAAGAAGCAGGTCAGCTGGTCACCAACGGCTTTGTGCACGAGCGCCGCTGCCACGGAGGAGTCCACGCCGCCGGAGAGCGCACAAATCACCTGCGCGTCGCCGACCTGCTCGCGGATCTTCTCGACCTGCTCGTCCACGATGGAACCGGCGGTCCACGTGGGCGCGATACCCGCACCCTCGTAGAGGAAGTTCTTCAGGGCGTCCTGACCGAACTGGGAGTGGCCCACCTCGGGGTGCCACTGCAGGCCGTACAGGCGACGCTCGCGCGACTCGAAGGCCGCGACAGGGGTCTCGGTCGTAGACGCGGTGACGGTGAAGCCCTCGGGCGCGCCCTGGACGGCGTCGCCGTGGCTCATCCACACGATCTGGTCCTCGGGGGTGCCGTCGAACAGGCAGGAGCCCTCGGAGACCGAAGCCTCGGTGTGCCCGTACTCGCGGGTGCCCGTGCGACCCACGGTGCCGCCGAGCGCGTGGGCCATGGTCTGGAAACCGTAGCAGATCCCCAGGACCGGCACCCCGGCCTCGAAAATCGCGGGATCGACGGAGGGAGCGCCCTCCTCGTACACGGAGGACGGGCCGCCGGAGAGGATGATGGCGGCGGGTTCCTTGGCGAGCATGTCCGCCACGCTCATGGTGTGAGGGACAATCTCGGAGTAGACGTTGGCCTCGCGCACGCGGCGCGCGATCAACTGGGCATACTGCGCGCCGAAGTCGACGACGAGGACGGGATGCATGTCAGTAGCGTTCACCTTTCTAATGCTACCCGCGCATACCCCGCACCGTCGCGCACCATAGCGCATGTCACCGCCTATCGTCAGCGCAAATAGGAGCGGCCCCGCCCCGGGTGGGGACGAGGCCGACTCACGCAACGCTCAAAGGTGCCGTATCAGCGGAAAATAGAACGCAGGACGGGGAAGAGACCGGTGGCGACGGCAGCCTTGACAAGGTCGCCGATGATGAAGGGAACGAAGCCCTTGGCCAGCCCCTGCGCGAACGTCATGTGGGTGAAGGGGATCATCCACGCCAGGCCCAAGATGTACACAGAGAAGAGAGACACAAGCGCGGTCGGTGCCATCGTGAGCACGCGACGGTCCGCACCGCGCTGGGCGGCCAGACCCGCGATTGCGACGGCGAGGAAGTAGCCGAGGATGTAGCCGAAGGAAGCGAAGGCCCATCCGACATTCGTACCGGTGAAGACCGGAGCGCCCGCGATACCGAGGAGGGCGTATGCACCGACGGAGACGAGGCCTCGGCGCGCACCCAGGGTCGTACCCACAGACAGGGCACCGAGCGTACCGAGCGAGACGGGCACAGGCGTGAAGGGCAGCGGGACCGAGATGCGAGCCAGGACGATCATGGCGAGCGTGCCAGCGGCGATCAGAGCAATCTCGCGGACGAGCGTACCGCCAAGACGGTCGGCGAGAACGCGGTTCTCGCGCACGGCGACGGGGGAAGCGGTCAGGGTGGTCATACGACACCTTTCAACAGGGCCAACGGCCTTTCATTCAATAATTGAACGATATGCTGTGTGGCACTCCCTGTCAAGCACACCCGAGCACATCACAGGGGGCGAGCACCACACCGGCGCTCGCCCCCCCCTGAGACCCACAAACGGGACAATCAGTGCGCGAAGTGACGCGTGCCCGTCAAGTACATCGTGATGCCCGCAGCGTTCGCCGCGTCAATCGACTCCTGGTCACGCACGGAGCCACCGGGCTGAACGACGGCCTTCACGCCTGCGTCGATGAGCACCTGCAGGCCATCGGCGAAGGGGAAGAACGCATCCGACGCGGCGACCGCACCAATGGAACGCTGCTCCGGTGCCTCGGCCACGACCTCGGACGCGCGAGCACCACCCGCGCTGTCCACGTTGGAGGCCGCCGCGTCACCCGTCGAGCGCGAACCCAGCGTATTCGCGCGCTCGACCGCCAGCTTGCACGAGTCCACGCGGTTCACCTGGCCCATACCCACGCCCACAGACGCACCATCCTTGACCAGCAGAATCGCGTTCGAGCGCACCGCGCGCACCGTGCGCCACGCGAACTCCAGGTCCGCCAACGTCGCCTCGTCGGCAGGAGCGCCGGCCGCGAGCGTCCAGTTCTCCGGGGAATCACCGGGCGCGTCAATATCGTCGCGCTCCTGGACCAGCAGGCCACCGCTGATCTGCTTGAACTCATACGAACCGCGAGCCGGAGGCTCAACCTGCAGGACGCGCAGGTTCTTCTTCGCGGAGAGCACCTCGAGCGCGCCCTCCTCGTAATCGGGGGCCAGCACGACCTCGGTGAAGATCGGGACGATCTGGCGGGCCAGCTCCACGGTCACCGGGCGGTTCACCGCAATCACGCCGCCAAACGCCGACACTGGATCGCAGGCGTGCGCCAGGCGGTGCGCCTCGGCCACATCATCGGCCACCGCGATGCCGCAGGGGTTCGCATGCTTGATGATCGCCACACAGGGGCGCTCGTGATCGTAGGCGGCGCGCAGCGCGGCGTCGCCGTCCGTGTAGTTGTTGAAGCTCATGGCCTTGCCGTGCAGCTGGCGCGCGTTCGCGATGCCCGGAGCGGGGACCTCCTCGTCGAAGGATTCATCCTCGAAGGCCTCGTCGATCTCGCGGTACACGGCCGCACCCTGGTGCGGGTTCTCGCCGTAGCGCAGCGACTCCACGCGCTCGAACGCGTCAGCGACGAACACGGGCATACCCGCGGCCTGCCCCTCCTCCTCGACGACCTCCACCACGTAGTCCTCGCCCGCCTCGTAGCCCAGCGACTCCAGGAACGCCGCATCCGAGGCGTCCAGGTGTGCTTCTGCGGCGTCATCCAGCGTCTCGCGCACGTCCTCAAGACCCAGCTCGTCGGCAAACCAGCCAGCAATCGCCAGATCATAGGTCGCCGTGTGGGCGAAAGCCTCGGCGGCCAGCACGCGGCGCTGCTCGAGGGTGAAGCCCTCCCCCGCCACGGCCTCGGCGACATCCGTGTAACGCTCCGGAGAAGTGACGACCGCGACCGACGGATGATTCTTCGCGGCAGCGCGCACCATCGAAGGGCCGCCGATATCGATCTGCTCGACACACTCGTCAAAGGATGCACCCGACGCAACCGTGTCCTGGAAGGGGTACAGGTTACACACGACCAGGTCGAACGCCCGGATGCCCAACTGCGCGATCTGCTCGCGGTGCGCAGCCTTACGCTGATCGGCCAGGATGCCGGAATGAATGAAAGGATGCAGGGTCTTCACGCGCCCCTCAAGCACCTCGGGGAAGCCGGTCACGTCGTCAACCGGGGTAACAGCCACGCCCGCGGCCGCGATGCGAGCAGCCGTCGAGCCAGTGGAGACGATCTCCACACCGGCCTCGCCCAGCGCGCGCGCAAGGTCCTCCAGGCCCGTCTTGTCGTACACGGAAATCAGGGCCCGCTTGATGGGGCGCACGTCGATGGGTTCCAGGTTGTCCAGGGAGACGGACATAGTTCCTCCAGGTTAAGAGCCAAACCCAGGCGCCCAGGCGGGCGACGCCTCGCGGGACATGCAGCCGCTCCCCGGTGGTGATCCACCCTCGCCAGTCGCGGCACCTCCCAGTCTAGTTCAGGCCCTCACCCTTCGTCCCCTTCGCCTCGGGGTCATCCGTGTCACCCTCGTCATCCTTGTCAGCGGGCTCAGCCCACGCCACGCGCTTCTGACGCCTGACCCGCCGCTTCGCCGCCTTCACCGACTCAGCCCACGCCGCACGGTTCCTCCACGCGGCCCGCGGCTTGTCGGGCTGAACGACCTCAGCGGACTCAGCCCACGGCTCACCAACCTCCGTCGCGTCCGCCGACCCCGCATCATCCCCGCGCTCAGCCCAGGCCTCGTCCCCCTCGATCAACGAGGCCGTGGCCGCCTCACGCGACAAACGCTCAGCGTGGCGGCGGCGCAGTGCCTCACCCTCGGAGCGCACGCGGCCCGCACTCTGCCCCACCAAAGCCAGCGTCGTCGGATGCGTGACAAGCGGCACGAGCATCGCCGGCAGTGCAATCTCCACGAACAAATACAGCGTCGACCGCCCCACAAGCGGCCCCATGAACGCCAAACGCACCGACCCCATGCTCATCGTCGCGCTCCACATCCACAGCGCAACAATCGAAACAAACACAACCGAGGCCAGGAGACCCTGTGCACTTTGATGCAACAGGTGAGAACGCCGATACAAGCGCGCCGAGGCAACGCCACAAGCGATACCCAACACGACCGGCACAAAAACCACCCAGTTGCCGGGAGCCGTCTCCGGGACCGTCCCCAGCAGCGGAATCGGCGGAATCGGCCCCGCATCCACGACCGTCGGCGAATGCAGCGAATCCGTCGCCGTCATGAAACCCGCGCCCGACCACCAGGCCGCCGCCCAGGCCATCGCCGTGGGGGCAAACAGCGCCTGCGCGCCCACAATAAACATCGTATCCACCAGCGACGAGGCGCCGAGCAGCTCCTGGATGCCACTCGCACGACCCCAGCCCGCCACCAGCGCGACCACCGCCGCAGCGGCAGCCGCGACCACCGTCACCAGACTCACGAGGCCACCCATCTTGAAGCCACCGGAAATCCAATGCTGCATCGACGGAGCCTCAGAATCACGCGAATAACTGGACACCACGAACCAACCCGACCCGATGAGAGGAATCAGAATCGCGCCGACCGTGCCCGTCCACCACTGCGAATGAACCCCCGACGTACCCGCCAGAAACCACGCGGTCAGGAGGAACCCGGGCACCGCAAACAGCGCCGACGACCGCGGAAACCCCGTCGTCGTACGCAACAAAAGCCGCACAAGGAGGATCAACAGCGCACCAAAAAGCGTCGGAATCACACGGTAAGACACTCCCCCGTCCACCGACGTACCCCCCAGGGTCGCCACCCACAGGTCACCGCCCAACGCCAGCGCATCACGCGGCAACGTGTCACTCATCCACGTGTTCGAGCGCAGCGACAGGTAGACGACCATCGTGGTCACGGTCGTAATCGCCCACCCCGCGAAGGCCGCCTCCACGCCCGCAACGAGGCCACGCGCCCATCCCTTCGGGACCCTGACGCGAATGGTCGCTCGACCCGCCACATACGTGGTCGTCGTCCGTCGGGTGATCGGTACTTCTCTGATGCGCTCACTCACAGGCCAATGGTGACAGAATCGGCCCGGGGCCGCGACGCTGCGCGCCGACCCCGGGCCGATTCAAGCTGTGACGTTATCGCGAGAGGATCTCACGAGCGATCTGCGCCGTCTGCGAAGGAGTGCGACCCACGCGTACCCCCACGGCCTCGAGCGCCTCCGCCTTCGCCGCGGCCGTGCCGGATGAACCGGAGACAATCGCGCCCGCGTGGCCCATCGTCTTGCCCTCGGGGGCCGTGAAGCCAGCGATGTAGGCGACGACGGGCTTCGTCATGTTCTCCTGAATCCACGCGGCCGCGCGCTCCTCGG
>ERZ772786.633-NODE-633-length-14431-cov-13.777755_pt1 | contig 14431 bp, 10 predicted proteins | sample MGYA00511473_ERZ772786 | MGnify/ENA primary metagenome ERZ772786 (study PRJEB29015, sample SAMEA2738025) | human oral metagenome | biome: human oral; feature: human-associated habitat; material: saliva | place: China | collected 2252 ...
ACACGCTCGGCTGGCTGCCGCGCCTCACCCGCGTCACCGCGCGCGTGCCCGGCCTCGCGGCCGTCGCTAACGCCATCATGTCAGTGGCCCCCCTGCGGTCGCTGGCCTTCCGCATCATCGGACTCGACCCTCGCCGGGGCATGCCCGCCCTCCAGTCCGGCACCGTCACCGCGTGGGCCCGCCGCCGCAACCTGCTGGCGGGTGCACTCCCGGCTGGCGACGCAGCATCTTCTTTCACCGCGACTCCCGGCACTGCGGCTCGCGCTGCCGCGACTTCCTCAGCCGCAACTTCCGCAGCCGCGACCGATGCCCGCGAGCGCGGCGGCACCCCGGCCTCGTGCGACTCCGCCCGCGAGCGCGAGGCGGCCACTGCCTCGTCGATGGTGGGCTCCCCGATTTTGAACGGGCCGCGCGACCCCGGCGGGCGGCCGTACGCGCTCGTGTGGGCGGACTCGTTTAGTCAGACCCTGGACGGCACGGGGGCGCGCGCGGTCGTCGACGTGCTCGAGGCGAACGGGTTTGCGCCCATCGTCGCGCCCGACGCGTGCTGCGGGCTCACGTGGATCACGACGGGGCAGCTGACGGGCGCGAAGAAGCACTTGGCGTCGTTGCTCGGCGTGCTCGCGCCCTTCGCCGCTGCGGGTATCCCGATCGTCGGCGTCGAGCCCTCGTGCACGGCGGTGCTGCGCGACGACCTGATGGACCTCTTGCCGGATGATCCGCGCTCGGCGCTCGTGTCGGGCGCGACGCACACCCTCGCCGAGGTGCTGTCGGCCGTGCCCGCGTCGTCGTGCAACCTGCCGAGCCTGGAGGGCGTCGAGATCGTCGCGCAGCCGCACTGCCACCACTACTCCGTCATGGGGTGGGACACGGACCAGGCGCTGCTCGAGTCGCTGGGTGCGCGCGTCACGCGGCTCGAGGGCTGCTGCGGCCTGGCCGGGAATTTCGGCATGGAGGCGGGCCACTACGACCTGTCGGTCGCCGTTGCCTCTCATTCGCTGCTGCCATCCCTGTCGGCGCACCCGGACGCCGTGTACCTGGCGGACGGGTTCTCGTGCCGCACCCAGGCGGCGCAGCTGGCGGGCCGCAGGGGCGTCCACCTGGCGACGCTGCTGGCTACGTATTCTGGCTGATTGCCGGCGGTGGTGTGCGATTCCACGGGTGCTCCGGGCACCGTCACGCCTTACTGTGGGGCCGGGCTGTCTGGCGTGTCGGTGGGCAGCGGGCCGCCCGCGACGTTGCTTGCAGCACCGCTGGCGTTCCGGGCACCGTCGTACCTTGCTGTGGGGCCGGGCTGCTTTGTGTGCCGGTGGGCGGCGGCCCGCCCGCGAGCCGTCCGCGCCGCGAGCTTCGCTCGGCGCGTCGCCTCGAAGCCCGGCCAGGCCCCGCCACCGCCCACCGGCACCGCAACCAGGCCCCACCGGCACCCTCCACATCTGTGGGGCCTGATGCACTGGCGCATGTTTCGGTGCTTCGCCCCGCAGCGGCATCCGTTCGTGATTACGTCCACGCATTCGCTTGTTACCGATGAGGTGTTACACCCGATCGGTAAGGTTCAACCTCTTCTGATCGGGTTGAATGTTCCCGATCAGGTTGAATCTTCCCTAACGGGTGTAATCCTCTCGCGCGGTTCCCCAACGATTGGCAGCCATATGGAACCGACGCTCCGGTCCATCACATGCCGGCGTGGGTTTCGCCCACAGGCCCTGAGCCGAGGATGGAATCACGGATTGGAAAGGCCCCAACAGCTCACTTACCAAGGACCTCAGTTGCGTCAGATCCTCATAGTCTGGCCACGAGAATCGATAGATTGTCCAGCCAGCGCCACGTAAATCATTTTCACGTTGGATCCAGTCACGCTTCGCCCGAGCAAAGTCGGCTTCGTTCTTTCCGAGCTTTCCAATCCCATCGAACTCGAAGATGATCATGAGTCCCGGAATAGCGATGTCCGCAAAATAACGCCTCCCGTTGACGACGATCTCGAACTGGGTCACGACCTCGAAGGCACTCACCGACTTCACCACCCACAGAAGAGCGGCCTCAGCAGGGTTCTCGCAGCCCGGGTCAGCGGCAACAATCAGGCGTTTAGCTCTCCGGAAGGGGATAGTTTCTTTGCCTGTCGCGCGTTCTTCGAGCCTTGCCAGCATATTGGCCCGCAGACCATCCGAACGTTGCCGGTCCACGTCCTGCGTAAACACCGAAAATTGCGACTGTCGATTGAGCAGCATACACAGTGCCACGAAGGCACTTAAGTGTTCAGAGAAGAGAGCCATGCGCACTCCAGCATCAACGATTCCTTCGACGGTGATGCCCTCTACTTGCTCAAGCTCCGGCGCATTGGGTGGCACGACGCTCCACCGGACCGAGACAGCAGGCACCCGAACAGCCTCCGCTTGGACTGCGCGCAGCAATTTGTGCCCACGCCGCGAAGGAGTCCACACGCAAACATCGGGGTTCGCTTCCCACAACGGAATACCTCGAGCAACGAGCGCACTGGCTCCGATGAAGACACGATCTTCACTCCCCGCATGCTGCACAGCCAACAATCGTGCTCGTGACACGGCTTCCCAGACAGCCCATCGCGAACTCAGGAATTGAGCATCGTCGACGCGTACGTAGCACCCCTTCATGATGTGTAGATACACGCATGTATCTTGCATATCGCGAGGAATTCGACAGCCCGACGATGAACGAATTACGGTCAGCTGATTGTCACTCATATGTGGATGATTGCAGCACGGCGAAAGCACCTCACCTAGAACGGCTGCCCCTGTGGAAAACACACGACACGAACAAAGGACTGTGGATAAATGCCCCCCAGCTCCTGACAATGGTGGCCGACAACAGCACCTGCCCAGGTATTCACTTGTTACCGATGAGGTGTTACACCCAATTGGTAAGGTTCAACCTCTTCTGATCGGGTTGAATGTTCCCGATCAGGTTGACCCTTGCACCAAGCATTTCCCATCCCAGGCCCATCCACGCATCAGCTGCTCGTTCATCGCGCCGCACGCACCAGGCCCACAACCTTCGCCGAGGCCGGGGCACCCGTCACGCGGGCCCAGCGAGCCACGACATCAGGAACATCGATGGATGGATCAACGAGCAGAGCCGTTGACAGGGCCTCAGCCAACACACCCGACGAGGCCACGACACTGACTTGTCGCACACCTGCATGAGCGGGGTATCCCGTACGCGGGTCGATGATGTGATGGTCGAAAATTCGACCGCCGCCACCGGGTGTTTCACGCGATGTTTCACGCGCGTGAGGATCCGACACAGGATCCGGCGCAGCCCCCGCACGCACACAACCCATCGGCCCCAGGTTGTCCCCGGACGTCGACAGTGACGCCATATCACCCACGGGAAGTTCCACGACGCCAGAGACGACCGTGGGCGCGCCGTTCGGGTCGCGCAGGCCTGCGCGCCACGGGGACCCGTCGGCGCGGGTCCCGAACACCGACACCGACGACGTCCCCACCGACACAAGGACACCGCGCGCCCCCATGGAGACCGCCAGGTCGCGGCACGCGTCAGCGGTGTACCCCTTCGCGATGCCCCCCAGGTCGAGGCGGGGGCACGCCACTCCGTTACGATGCCGTCGGCCATCCGTCGCGGAAACGCGAGCGCCCCCGGAGGAGGCGCCTGCGGCCTGATTCTCACGCGAGGCGTCAAAGGGGTGTCCGTCGCCGCTAACGTGGCCGCGGGCATCGGCAGGCAGGCCGCAGGCGTGGGCAGGCAGACCGCGGGCATCGGCAGGCAGGCCGCGGGCCCCACTGCCGCTTGCGGCGTCGGCGGGTGCCCGCAGCGTCCAGCGCCGCTCGCCGACGCGCGACAACAGGTGCCACGACGAGGCCCGCGCCGCCGCCTCCACAACGCGCGAGGACGGCGCAGGAGGCAAGGGCCTGCCCGCAACAAACGCCGCCCGCATCGCCTTGACATCCCACGCGGCGACAAGCGGCCCGATCATCGGGTTGAACGCTCCCCCGGTGGCCTCCGCGAGCGCCAGCGCGTCACGCAGCAGCCGGTCGGTGTCCTCACTGACGACGAGGCCGGGCCCGCCCCCCGCGTCAGCGGCTCCTTCGCGGGATGGTTGCGGACGGCGAAGCGGAGTGTCCGGCACATCTGTGACCGAAGCGGAAGCTGTCACGCAGTCGGGTGATGAGGCGGAGCGATGAGCGACGTCTGTGCGCGCGCCCCCGGTCGGCGACGGCCCCTCGCCGCCAGCCCCGTCGTGACAGCGCGCGCCCCCGGTCGGCGACGGCCCCTCGTCACCGTGCTCGTCGTGACAGCGCGCGTCGTTCAGCCGCGACACCTCGGAAGAGGAACGGAACACGCTCCACAGGTCTTCGTGGCGCGCCACGACTTCGACGAGGGCATTGACGATCGCCATGCCGTCCCCGCCCCACCCGATGACGTCCACGCGGGTGCCCATCGCGGGAAACGAGGAACGCCAGGTGGGTGCGGTCCCCGCAGCCTGTGTATGCGTCGCGTCTTGGGGGGCGGCCCGCGTGTTTGTATCCGCCCGATTGGCGCCAACTGGGGCGTCCTCGTCGCCTGTAACGGCGGCGGTCTGGCGGGACCTGGCCACGGCCTCGTTCCCCGAGGGGGCGCTAACAGGCGTCCCCGCGCCGCTCGGATCAGTCGTCGGAGTTCCCGAGGTCGGCGTCCTTCGTGGAGTCGTTGAGGCCGGGGATGTCGATGTCGTCGGCGCCGTCCGGGGAGACACCCTGGGCGGCGGCGATGGCGCGGATCGCGGCCTGCACGAACTGCTGGTGGGCGACGGTGGCACCGGTGATGACATCGACCTTGGCGGGGTCGCCGACCTGGGTGAGGTTGTCGGAGTACTCCTGGTAGGAGGCGACGGCGGCCTGCGCTTTCTTGTAGTAGTCCTGGTTGAAGACCTCGCCCGAGGAGCTCTTGCCGTAGTCGGCGCCCTTGTCAGTGCCGTCGGCAAGCGTGGTCTGGTAGGTGGTCGCAGTGATGTGGCCACCCTCTACGGTGATCGTGATCGTACCGATGGAACCTTGGTCGTCGGGGTTGGACTGTGCACTCCAGGTGCCGTCGCTCATGGGCTTACTCATGTCGAGGCCGGTGGAGGGCGTGCACGCGGCCAAGATGGTTGCGCCGAGCGCGCCGAGGACCGCGAACGAGGCCGGGGCGATCCATCGCGAACGGGTGGTGTCGGCGGGTCGAGCGGTCATCGTACTTTGTCCTTTCCGCTGCGCGCGTCGCCGTCACGGCCGGGCAGGACGGACCCGGAGGCGTGCGCCGCGAAGTCGTGGTCGTGCCAGGTTTCTTTTACGACCTTACCGTGATCGAGCCGAATCTCGCGCTGGCCCTGTTCGGCGACGAGCGCGTCGTGTGTGACGACCATGAGGGTCGTGCCGTCGCGGTGGAGCTGGTTGAACAGGTCGAGGACGATCTCCTCGTTGGTTTCGTCCAGGTTTCCGGTGGGTTCGTCTGCGAGGACCAGCTTGGGGTAGTTGATGAGGGCGCGGGCCACGCACACGCGCTGTTGTTCGCCGCCTGAGAGTTGGCGGGGCAGGTGGGTGGCACGATCTGCGAGGCCAACACGGTCGAGGGCTTCGAGTGCTTCTTTTTCGTCGGGCATCGAGTGGTAGTACTGGGCGACCATGATGTTTTCGAGGGCCGTGAGGTGGCCGATGAGGTGGAACTGTTGGAAGACCAGGCCGATGGTGCGGCAGCGGACTTCGGTGAGTTCGTCGGCGGTCAGGTCGGAGATGTCGTGTCCATCCAGCATGACGGTGCCCTTGGTGGCGGTGTCCATGGCGCCGACGATGTTCATGAGGGTGGTCTTGCCTGAGCCGGATGGGCCGACGATGGAGACCCATTGGCCGCGCGGGATTTCGAGCGAGACGTTGTCGAGTGCGTGCAGGTCGCCGTAGATTTTGGAGACGCCCTCCAGGGTGAGCAGGGAGTCCGTGGTGGCAGGCGAGGCCTGGGTTGGCTCGTGTTCGTTGAGCGCCGAATCGGGGGTGGTGTCGGGGGTTGTCATGGTGGTTCTCATTCTCCGCGCAGGACGAGCGCGGGGTCGACGGCCAGTGCGCGGCGCACGGGCGGGAGGCAGGCGAGGACGGCGATGAGGATCGAGCAGGCGATCGTGCCGATGAGGATGAGCGGGTGCAGCGAGATGGACCGGTGGAACACGGAGGTGGAGATGAGGACAGCGAGGCCGTAGCCGGCTCCCGCACCGAGGATGCCTCCGATGAGGCCGAGCATGATTCCTTCGCCCATGAATTCCGTGGTGATGGAGCGTGCAGTGGCGCCCAGTGCTTTGCGCAGGCCGATTTCGTTGCGTCGCTCGGTGACGACGGCGATCATCGTGGTGGACACGCCGATCATGGTGAGGGCCAGGACGATGACGGTGATGACGACGAGCAGGGACCGCAGCATGGTGAGGACGCCCGTGTCGGATTGGGCGAGGCGTCGCACGGTCTGGGCGTGAATGTCTGGGTTCGCAGCGTTCATGCCGTCGGCGACGGCGCTCAGCGCGTTGCCTTCGAGTGCGATGGAGTATTCGGCGAGCGACACGGTGCCGCTGGTCCCGGTCAGCGCGTCCATGTCTTGGGTGGACATGTAGACGTAGCCGTCTTCGTTGCCGCCTGTCTTTAGGATGCCGGAGACGGTCAGGGTGACGCTACGCGGGTCGGGTTCTAGGGCCGAGGCCTGGGCTGATCCTTGGGTTCCGGCGCCGGACTGTGGGTCTTGGGTGGCCGGGGAGGTGGATGCGCCCGACTGGGTAGCAGCGTCGTGGCTCGTGGATGCCTGTGGCGTGGCACCGACTTGGGCCTGCGCTTGGGCGGCCTTCGCGGAGGCTGATCCGTCGAGCTGGCTAATCGTGATCGTGGAGCCTGTCTTGACGTCGATGGTGGAGGCGATCTGTTCTCCTACGAGGACCTGCCCGGACTCACCTGGCCACTGCCCATCCACGTACCAGTAGGGGTTCATGGAACGCACGGCCGCCAGGTCTGTTCCACCGGCCACATACGGCTGGTCGTTGATGGTGACGGTCTCGTAGTCGAAGGCCGCGGAACCGACCAGCGCGCCCGAGGGAACCATGCTGGTTGCGGCCGCCACGGCCTCGTCCGTGAGGACCCCATCCCCGGCAGGCGAAACGACGAGGTTCGCGCCATAGGAGCGGATCTCGCGGGCCATCTGCGCGGGCACGTCCACCGCGATCGTCACGAGACCCGACAGGGTCGTCGCGCCGATTGCGACGGCGAGGACCGCGATGAGGACGCGGGAGCGGCGGCGCAGGATGGAGGAGATAACCATCCGCCAGAACATTGCTCGTCTGGACATGGGAATCACCTTCCGTGGAGGACTTCAGCCGCGTTGAGGCGCAGCAGGTAACGGATCGCTGGGATGGAGGCCCCCAAGACGACGAGGATGACGAGGACCGCGACGAGGCCCACGACGACGGGCGCGAAAGCGATCGATGAGTGGAACACCATGTATCCGATTGCCTGGGCCAGCGCGAGGCCGCCGCCGTAACCGACGACGCCGCCGACCAGTCCGATGATGATCGTCTCCGTCAGGAACAGCGCGATGATCTGTTTGTCTTTCGCGCCGACGGCCTTCATGAGTCCGATTTCGCTGGAGCGTTCCATGACGCCGGCAGTCACGAGGTTCGCGATGGCCAGAGCGGAGGCGATCAACGCCAGGACGGTGACGAGGACCATGAGGAGCTGAGTCTTTTCGAGGATCGTACCTTCGGACTGGGCGACCTGGCGGACTGGGCTAGCGACAGAGTCCGTCATGACTTCCTCGATCTGGTAGGCGATCGACGAGACGTAGGCCGTGCAGTACCAGGTTTCTTTTTCTTTCACCGTCAGCGAGTTCGGGTTCTTCGCAGCCTTGCGCGCCAAGTCGTTGTCCGGCGTGGTCAGGGCTGAGACCTCGACGCTGCCGACTGCCCCCTCACGCCCGATGAGTGCCTGCGCCTGCGCCAGCTGAATAAACACGCCGCGGTCAGCGTCGTCGCCGCTGGTGATGATGCCACGCACCGTGAAGTCGCGCGTGATCCCCTCGCGGGTGAGCGTGAAGGAGTCGCCGACGGCCAGCCCGTGCGCGCTAGCGTAGGTCGTCCCCACGACCGCTCCGTCCGCGTCGTCGTCCGCCGGCCACGCGCCCTCCAGCCCCCACCATCCGCGGAGCCTGTCCAGGCCCGTCTCGACGCTCTCGCCTGTGGCCAGTTCGAGGTGGTGACTAAACCAGGTGCCCGTGGTGGGCACGTGCTCGCCACTGGCGTTCGTGGCGGACACGTTCAGCAGGGGCGCGAAGTCCAAGATGTTGTAGGTCCAAAAGATCGTCTTAATGTTGCCCAGCTCGTCTTCGCGCAGGTACGAGTGGGACTCGGCGGCCTCGCCCGTGTTGTAGAGGTCATCGAGGACAGCTGCGCCCTGGGGACGCACGACGATGTTGGCACCGTACGATTTCAGTTCCTGGTTGACCTTGTCGCCCACGTTAAACATGACGGAGAGCATGGACGTGGCCACGCACGCTCCCAGCGCGACCGTCAGCGCGATCATCAGGTGGCGGTTCCCTCGCCGGGTGAGGGCGCCGCGAATCATTCGAAGAAACACTGTCAGCCCCCTACTTCGCGAAGACAGAGGCCGAGGCCTCGAGCACCGAGATCGGAACGGTCAGCGTGCCGTTGGAGACCTTGTATTCAATGGGGATCGGGTTGCAGCCACCCTTAAATCCGATGGTCGCGATGTTCATCGCCACTTCACACAGCTTGCAGATGACCTTGCCGTCCTTCTCGTAGTATCCGGTTGGCCCGCAGATTTCGCATGCGTCTAAACCGACCCCGAAAGCGGACCTCGCCTTCTGGATGACAATGAAACGCACCTTGACACCACTGGAGGTCGTGTACTCGTAGCGGTGCAGGTGTCCGTCGGAAATGTCGGCCAGATTGACGCTGACCTGGTCGTCGACGACGCTGTACGACTCGGGGGCTGAGAGTTCGACCTCCTGGCTGCCGTATGCGACACCAACGGTGATGAGCAGCGCGCCGCACAGGTAGCCGATCGCAGCGGTGCCAGCCATGGACTTATATAGGCGTGAGCGGGCTCGTCCCAGGCGGCCCTCCGCCGGGTTCGATCCCACGGTCGGGATCGAGCGGGACGCGCGCCAGGTCAGCACTGCCACGACGCCCAGGGACAACGCAGCCACGATCGTAAAAACAGCCTCATTGTTGATGAACCAGACGATGACATCCCACGATGACTTGGGAATCTTGATCCAGTGCTTGGCCTTCATGATACGCACGAACAGCAGGACGTAGTTAACCAGCAATGACAACACGATGACGGCGGCTGGCCACAGTCGGTTATTCCACGAACATATCCGGTAGCACAGCCACGCCAAGAAACACACGAGGACCCACGCCAGCGCGTAGCCGAGGATCGCGAGCACCATCGGTGTCGAATAGATTTCAACGCCGCCCGACGTCATCATGACCGCCTGGCTCATGGCCACAGGTACGCAACGGAACAGCGTCAACGCGATGACGAGCGCACCCACGATGCGCACGATGAAATCACCGAACAGGGGGGTTTCCATCGACGAGGCCGCCTGAGTCTCGTCATCTGCGTCCCCTGGCAGGTGGACCCGCATGCGACGCGACCGCAACGCGACCAGCGCCAGGAAGACGATGCCGAGAACAACGGCAAGCGGCAAGGTGATGAGGGCGACGACCTGACGGTCCACGGCCTTGGGGGCCTCGACGTTGATAATCGTCAGCACCAGGGAGGAGACCATGCCCAGTCCGACACCTAACCAGACGGCCCAGGAGCGCGACTGACGTCCGCGCCTGCCATGGCCCGCTGCCGGCATGAAGCGAATGACGGCACCGACGACAAGCATCGATAGCAGCAGCGTCAACGTCGCTTCACTCATCTGTTGAAGCATTGGCTTTCCTCTCGAAATTAAGGTTCACCGAAGCCATTGGGCCACGATGACAAGTCTAGTCCCCTCACGGGGCGAGGGCCGAGGCGAGCGGTCCCATACACGAACCACCGCCTCGGCCCCGACAAACGCGCGCGTCGATCACCAGGAAACGGCGGCCGGGTCCCACTGCCAGTCCGGGAACTCCGCGACGAGCGGCTCAGTCCAGAAGCGACCCTCGACGCCCGTGGCCTTATCGGTGTGCAGCAGCCAGCCGCTGGGGGGCTTGATCGTGAAGGTCACGTCGTAGGTGCCGGCATCCAGCTTCGGCAGGTTCAGGCCGTAGTGCGGGCCGTCGGAGGCATTCATCGGCATGAGCGTGCCCTGCTGAACGACGTTACCGGACTTGTCCGCGATCGTGTAATCCACGGTCAGACCGGGCACAAACTCGCCCGTACCAAAGCCGAGATTATTATGCTCTAACGCGTGAATATCCGCCTCAACGTGCATCGACGAGTCCGCAGCCGGGGTGCCGACCTCGGGCTCCATGTCGACGGGCTGGAAGTAGACGCCGCCCACTTTGAGGGGGCCGACTTGCACATCGTCGCCCAGGGGCTGCTCCTCGAAGCCGGCATCCTCACCGGGCGCGGGGGCGGCAGGGTCAGCCGAAGCCGAGGCCGGCCCCGCGGGCGTTTCACTGGAGGACGAGGAGGAGTTGTTGGAGCAGGCAGCCAGGGTGCCTGCGAGAGCCAGCGTGGCCAGGGCCGCGCCGACGCGGAAGAGGGAGCGCTTCATGCGTTGATCTCCTTAGCGTGTTGAATGGGTGAAAGGTCGGTGTCGCTCAATGAGCATCATTCCTCGGCCCGCGTTTGGGCGGCAGCCTCGCGGGCAAGGCGAGCTTTTCCGAAGAAGTAGAGACCGACGATCAGGATGAGAACGACAGCCTGCGCGGCCACGTTCTCCACTCGGGGATAGATCCCCAAGAGGTCAATGGTCGGGAATCCAGAAATCGGTGTCAGGGACACGACATCAGCTTCCTGGAGTTCCCCGATGCCCGAGCCTGTGAACGTGACGGCCATGAAGGCCATCAGGATCGAGGTCACCGTGAAGAAGGGGCGCAGCGGGATACGCACCGCCGCGAATTGTATGAGCAGGTAAATGACGACCAGTGCGGCCAGGCCGACGGCCAGGCCAATCCACACATAGTGGACCTTGTCGCCAGCAGCAGCGACGATCGGCACGTAGAACAGGATCGTCTCGGCGCCCTCGCGCAGGACAGCGAGGAACGAAATGAAGGCCAAGCCAATGAGGGATCCGCTGGTCAAAGAGGCATCCGTCTGATCTTTAATGTACTTGTCCCACGCTTTGTTGGAGGACTTATTGATCATCCAGTTCGAGACCCAGATCAGCATAACGACCGCGAAGAGAGCGGCGAAGCCTTCCAACAGTTCCTGGTTCGCTCCAGCCAGGGAGGTCACGTAGCTGAAGAGGAACGCCAGGCCAACCGATATGGCGAGCGCCAGAGCCACGCCGCTCCACACGATGGGGGCCTTCTTTTTGTGACCTGCTTTGGACAGGTAGGCCAGGACGGCGGCAACGACCAGGATCGCTTCCATGCCCTCACGCAGGATCACGAGGAGAGAGGGCAGGAACTGTGCGATCCACGGGGACGAACCGCTGGCCGCTGCCTTACCGGTGTAGCCGTCGAGGGTGTTGGCGTCCTCACGGATGTAGTTCGTGAGTGTCGCGTAATGCGCATCGACAGCCGCCGAGTCGTTGTCTGTCATGGCCTTTTTCAGGAGGGAGAACTCCATTTCGACCTGCGAGACACGCGAGCCGGAAATGCGGCTCATGACCTGCTTCTCCATGCCGGTGATCTCGTAGTGCTTGTAGTAGGCGTCGTTGATCTTGTCCTTGCCGGCCTTTGCGTCGCCCCCCTTGTAGGAGTTGACGCCGTCCGCGATGATCCCGTTAATCGTTCGAGCGACCTCACCCCACGCTCCGGGACTGTAGTCGTCAGACGAAGCCTGGGCGGCCTCGGACGGCGCCACGCCGTCGAGGGTAGCGGCGTCTTCCACGATGTACTGCTTCAGGGTTGTGGCATGACTGGTGACGCCCGCGCTGTCCCCATCCGCCATCGCTTTCTTCAGGAGCGAGAATTCCATTTCCACCGTCGATACGCGCGATCCGGAGATGCGGGCCATCACCTGCTTCTCCATGCCGGTGATCTCGTAGTGCTTGTAGTAGGCGTCGTTGATCTTGTCCTTGCCGGTCTTCGCGTCGCCGCCGTTGTACGCATTCACCCCCTCGTCGATGATTCCGTTGATCGTCGTCGCCACGTCACCCCACGTTTGCTCGGCTGCCCACGAGGGTGTGGCGACAACCGCCACGACAATAGTTGCCATGAGCAGGGCGATGATAAGACGAATAGACCGCTGGACGATATGTTCAGCGTGGGCGCGTAGCACTGCCACCGCTTGCCTCCTGACGAGTCGGCGCTAAGGCGCCGAGTTGATGAAATTCCCACCGAACAGCGTAGCCACATCTCGTACAGGTGGAAAGTAGTCTGCTTAGGTTGTCCTAAATTGTTACCTTGCCGTGACAGTCCATAGCGCGCACGACCGCCGCCCGTCGGGACCAAGGGCCCAGGATTGCCGCTTGCTGACACGATGCCATGGGCGACAGATCAGGCAAAATGCATCTTCCATCGAGCCACGACGAGGCGCACGCAGCGCCCGACGGTCCGGAGGGCCTGGCTGCGGCGCCGACACGCGTCATCAAGAAGGCCCCCAGCCAAATTTCGCACGTAATTTAACCCGGTCACTTTTCGAGATAGCCCACAAACGTTGCAATTCCAACGATACAAATTCAATGTTTGAACAAGCCACAGGGGAATTACGTGCGACGTTGTTGGGGAACCACTCCGGTATTTCAAACGAAAGAACCCACCGATTGGAGCGCGCCCGACGGTCCGGAGGGCCAGGCTGCGGCGCCGACACGCGTCATCAAGAAAGCCCCCAGCCAAATTTCGCACGTAATTTAACCCGGTCATTTTTCGAGATAGGCCAAAAACGTTGCAATTCCAACGATACAAATTCAACGTTTGAACAAGCCACAGGGGAATCACGTGCGACATTGTTGGGGAACCACTCCGATCAGCGGGGAGGTCGGACTCACCGCCAGGCTGCACCCGTTACGTCGCGCTGCACCCGTTACGTGGCACTACACCCGATCAGAACGGGTGCATTGCCTACGGATCGGGTGCATTGCCTACGGATCGGGTGCAATGCCTACGGATCGGGTGCAGCACCCCCAGTCACAAGAACAAACGCGGAAGCTGCGAGACGCGGACCTGGGTGCGGTGCCGGTGGGTGGCGGCAGGGCCTGGCCGGGCTTCGAGGCGACGCGCCGAGCGAAGCTCGCAGCGCGGACGGCTCGCGGGCGGGCCGCCACCCACGGGCACACCGAGCAGCCCGGCCCACACAAACAAACAACACGGCACCCAGAAATCAGGCGCGGCGACAAGCATCGCCACCAGCACCCCACAACGGAGGCCGCGACCGGTTTCCCGGCCACGGCCTCGGCGCGCTCAATCAGCGCCACTCAGCGCCGCTCAGCCAAGCGGCACCGCAGAGCAAGCGCCACCGATCAGGCGGTCATGTCCACGTGATCCTCGACCGCGGCGCGGCCAGCCTCGAGGCGGGCGACGGGGACACGGAACGGGGAGCAGGACACGTAGTCCAGGCCCACGCCGTGGAAGAAGTGGATCGACTGCGGGTCGCCACCGTGCTCGCCACACACGCCGAGCTTGATGTTCGGCTTGGTGGAGCGGGCGCGGCGCACGCCCTCGGAGACCAGGGTGCCCACGCCGTGGACGTCGATGGACTCGAAGGGGGAGACGCCGAAGATGCCGGCCTCGATGTACTGCGGGAAGAACACGCCTTCGACGTCGTCGCGCGAGAAGCCCCACACGGTCTGCGTCAGGTCGTTGGTGCCGAAGGAGAAGAAGTCGGCTTCCTCGGCGAGGTCCTCGGCGGTCATGGCGGCGCGCGGCAGCTCGATCATGGCGCCGATGGAGACGCCGGACAGGTCCACGCCGCGGGCGGCGGCGACGGAGGCGATGATGCCTTCGGCCTCTTCGCGCACGAGCTGGAGCTCACGCACGGAGCCGACGAGCGGGACCATGATCTCGGGACGCGGGTCGAGGCCGCGGCCCACGAGTTCGGCGGCAGCCTCGCACAGGGCGCGCATCTGCAGGGCGAACAGGCCGGGCAGGTAGATGCCCAGGCGCACGCCGCGCAGGCCCAGCATGGGGTTCTGCTCGTGCATGCGGCGGACCTCGACGAGCATGGCCTCGTCGGCGGGGTCGAGGGTGCCGGTGGCCTTGCCGACGGCGACCTTGGTCTCCAGCTCGATGAGGGCGGGCATGAACTCGTGGAGCGGCGGGTCGATGAGGCGCACGGTCATCGACTTGCCGTCCATGACCTCGAGCATCTCGAGGAAGTCCTGCTTCTGC
>ERZ772786.634-NODE-634-length-14423-cov-6.855164_pt1 | contig 14423 bp, 10 predicted proteins | sample MGYA00511473_ERZ772786 | MGnify/ENA primary metagenome ERZ772786 (study PRJEB29015, sample SAMEA2738025) | human oral metagenome | biome: human oral; feature: human-associated habitat; material: saliva | place: China | collected 2252 ...
CAAGATTTTCAGTATTAATCCCTTTTTTAATAGCACTAGTAGCATCTGATGTTGTTAACTCCATAACGACCATTCCATTAGATGGTGAATACGTCATAGAGGTTGCTGTGATGCTTCCAAGGCCATTACCAAAGGTTTGCGTCGCTTGCAGCTGTGTCTCTGTGTAAGTAACCCGTTCAGGAGAGAAATAGCCAGTCGTAGCTGTCCATACCATTGTACCCAGTAAAGCATAGCTAATGATTAGCGTTCGCTTTAATCGATGTCTCCTAAAGTAAGAGATGACGCTATTGATTGCCCTAATGGATTTTATCTTTTTAGAGGCCCTAACTGGCCAATTGTACCAGCCATCTAGTTCCTGTGTATTTTCATAATCTTTAAATTCTACCATGAAGCCATGATAGGCTATTTTATATAGGTGTCGCAACCCAGTGACATAGGTTGACTTTTGAGATAATAACACTCTTATTCTGATTTCCTACCCTTGAAATAACACTATCAATAAGCTATACTAGAAATGTATTTAGGATTTTTCCTAGATACAAGTCATTGTTTTTCCCTTCGGGGGAACTATATGGAGGGGTTGTCTTTCTCCTTCTCCTCCATAACTTTTTTTCTAAAAACGTCATTGTTTTTATGAAAAATATTGTTGTTGTGGCCATTGGAACTTCCTGTTGTTCCAATGGCTTTTTTCAAAGTAACCTTTACGAGACAACAAAAAAAGAGGCAAGTCTCAATGGACTACCTCGTTTTCCTAGTATTATTTCTACAAAGAAGAAAAACAATGACTATTTTTAGTTTATCAGTTAGGGGAGAAACCTAACAACACTAAAAACAGAAAGTACAGTTACGTTTATGGGAGGTCCCTGTTCATAACTAGTAGAAATGAAAAGATTATGTTAGTTCCGAGAGGAGAAATCTCGTCTAACCTTACAACAACAATGGTGGGGTCAAGGAGAGGGGAGATACCTCATTCCTTAACCTTGATATAAGTATATCATAACAGGTCTTGTATGCGAAGCTCAGAGGACACTTTATATCACTTTTTTATATTTTTTCAACCAAATTTCGTAAATGCTAATAATCAGATTAAGCGATAAAGCAAATTGCTTTATCGAAACAACCAATCTAAACAAAAAACACCATCCTAAAATGGTGTATGTACTACTATTACTGCTTACCAAATAAACTTTCTGCTTTGTTGCGAGAGATCTCAATAAGTATTTGCGATAAGAACAAGCTGACAATAATCATATACCCTGAGCTCTGTCTTAACAGCCCAGTTAATACTAGGAATGCTAGAACTAAACCAACTAACTTCAATTGTTTTTCAAAAACAATAACTCTCTGTTGGCGTTCATCAAAAGATATCGCCAACTTACTGGAATTCTGTCAATATTTTGGACATATTTTGGGAGGAAAATTTGAAGGCTAGCGCCCTTCGGTTGCTGGACTCCTTCTACGAGATTGTAAAATAAATTTTATAATCTCGTAGAAAAGAGCCTACAGAACTCAATCCTTAACTTAAAATAGAATGTCCAACTTTTTGGGGTCAGATCAAATAATTATGGGTCTTTTTCAAAATACTTAGTTATTGCACACTTACCTAAAACTTGAGAGAATGCTATTCACATTCTCTCAAGTTCATTGATAAAATCTAAAGCTGTCTTTTATTTGTTGTAGATATTGAAATACAGGCAACAAAAACTGTAAAAAGCGATAACAATAATGCCATAACTTTTCTCCTTTGAACCTATTTTATGAATGGTAACAACGGTGAGTACATGCAGTAGTTACCTGAAACAGTGCATTAATAGCACTTACTGCTGAAACTACTCCTACACAGAGAGTTTCATTTTAAAGGAATTGCTCAATTGATTACACATAATTAATTTGAACAATACAAGTCCTACTTTGTTAAGTTATAAATCATAAATTAAAATGTAAGATTTATAGTTTTCTTCATCGATAGTGTATATAAAATACAAATACTCAAAATAGAAATTATATATTGACTCCCCTCCATGATATTAGAACCTGCATAAATTGGTAAAAAATACATTGGGATTTTTTCAAATAAATTATTTAACAATTCATTTTGCGTAGAGTATAAAATATTTGAAATCATATTTGGAATAAACAATAGTAATAAAGTTAGAAGTGAAAATACAACATTAGATTTTATTAAAAAAGAAAATAATAGGTAGCTAAATAGATAATAGAAAACTATCGTGATAGTTAAATTACAAAAAAATCCAATTATGAAATTAATGTTCAAATCACCCGTAACGCCAAGATTATTTGCTATCAGTACTGTAGCTACACCAATTAATGAGTAAAATAAAGAGAGAAAGAAAGCAAGTAATACATTAGCATTTAAATAAGCGATTCTATTTTCTTTAGTATTACAAACTAATGTAATAGTATCCATTGAAAAATCTCTATTAATAAAATAAAGTGGGCTTAAGACACCAATATATAGTCCAAAAATGCAGAAAAAATTTGAAATGTGTTTGATGTAAAAAGAATGACTTCCATAATTTATAATATAATACATTAAAATTACAGGTGGAATCAAGGCAACAATTACTCCAATTATTATAATACCAGAGGTTATTAATTCTTTAAGACAATTCTTAATATATAGTCGTTTATTGAATTTCATAATATCAATCCCCCTCGATAATTTTGTCTATGTAAATATCTCGTAAAGTTTTTTGTTCATAGGAATAATCTAACAAACTAATATTCAATTTATTAATAAAGTCCATTAATTCACTATATGAGTAGCTTGTTTCAATTTTAATAAAATCATCTTGACTTTCCGTTATTGTTCCTATGTTTTGATTTTTTAGAAATAAATCAACATCATTTTTATCTCTAAATATCAATTTATGTATAATTCTATTTTTATACTCCCTACTATTTAATTTTTCTAATTTCCCATTATTCAAGAAAATAATTCTATCACATATCAGTTCGATATCTTCTAATTTGTGACTAGAAATCAAAACCCCTATGTTCTTCTCATTTACAATTTTTTTTAACTCTTGTAAAAAGACAATACTAGAATCAATATCCATACCATTTGTAGGTTCATCTAATATAACATAATCTGGATTGTTTAATAATGCTATTAGAACTCCTAACTTCTGTTTCATTCCCAAAGAATATTTTTTTACTTTCTGTTTAAGGAAATCTATTATTCCTATAGATTGATAAAAATCAAAATAATCTTCAATCAAGAATTTATTCCCAAAAATATACGAAAAATATTTTAAATGCCACAATCCAGTTCTATTGGTGACTAATTTGGGCGATTCAATGAAGTACCCCAAACGACCTACTTCATCTATTTTTCCTTCGAAATTAGTATCTAACTTTGAAATAATCTTCATCAGCGTACTCTTTCCGGAACCGTTCTTTCCAACTAAACCAACAATCTCTCCTTTATTTATCTCAAAAGAAATATCATTTAATACAACATTATTCTTAAATTTTTTAACGATATTATATAATTCCATAGAATCTTCCCTTTACTTTTTTTCAAAACGATAAGTTAGAACACCGCATATTCCGACAACTAAACAAGCAATTAGTCTTGCAATCCAAACATTCATACCAAAACTTTCCAATATTGTCAATACAATATTCCCAACAATGATACAAATTATTATGTCAAAAAATCTATTAAACATATGTAACACCTTCCCTACTGTAATCGATTACACATTTCCCTAATTTATTTTTATCAAAAAAACTTCTTGTCAAGAACTCTTCCAATTGACCTAAATTATATTCTGAATCAATAGTCGGCGAAATTTCAGAACCATAGATTGCAATTACTTTATTTAAATCTTCTTGGCTTCCTAAACAATTTCCAATTAGAGAAATATTTTTTACAATAACTAATTTTAACGAATTGAGTATTTCTTCTGGATTCAACGTTTTATCGTTTACTTTTGATAAAACAGGATGTTGATTCAGAAAGCCACAAAAAACGTACTTTCCTCCGTTACCTAAAAAGCTTACAGCTCTACTGAAATTTAAATCAAAATACGGATCAAATACATGTGTGAATGAATCGAAGTATTCTTCAATTCCATCAATACTTTCTACTTTTTTTATCCCAATACTATCTAGCTCATCTTTGCTCCATTCACTACTAGAACAACATACTAAATCTATCCCAAAATGATTTAAAAGTTGAATTATAAATAGAGAAGTAACTGATCTAGAACTGAATACTACTGCTTTTTTATTCTGTTGTTCCAATATTCCAGACTTCCTAATCATACTATAGGCAGTCTGTGCTCCTAAACTAAAGCAAGCTGCTTCTGAATCGGATAAGTCATGAGGTTGTTTAATAAGCTTCTCCCTCCTAATTCTCAACCAGCCTAATGATGCAAAATTAGTTGTCACACCTGGAACAACATTATCGTTAGTAACCCCTTCATAAGTACAGTTAGGAATTACTTTATCACCAATGCCAAACTCATCTACATTTTTTCCTTTTGATACAATAGTGGCGCTAAACTCAGATCCGAAAGGAAGAAATGGCTTTCCTAAACGAAGTAATTGTTCAAAGTTATTTACCAATATAGCTTTGTCTCGATAATTACACGAAAATGAGTTAACTTTTATCAATAAATAATCATCATTTTTGGGATCATTTAAATCAAATACTGGCTGTTCAAACTCTATTAAGCCAAATGGAATTTGGACATTCCCGAAATTAATGTATACGACATTAATAGCCTTGTTAATTATATCATTCTTTGGATTTAACGCTACAACCGATAACATTGCATGTCTCCTTTTTCAATTGTTCCTGATAGTCGATAGTACTTAGATTTAAAGGAATCCAATGCTGTTTTCCATCTTTGACTAAGTTTAGTAATAATATCGTGTCAATCACACCACTCCACCCCATCATATAGCCTAATAGGTACTCTCTGTTACTTTCTCCAATATAAAAACCGTCACTCTGCGCTTTTTTATAAACTATATTCCAATAACTATCTGCTAGTTCAATATATCTTTTATCCTTTGTTACAATATAACAAAACAATAAACTTTGTATGACTCCGCTTGTTCCATGGCAAACTGATAAATCAATTGTCGCATTTTCAGGTAAGTCAACACATTTTAATGCAAGTTCGAAATAATCAATTTTTATATTTAGTACTTTTGACATTTCTACCAAAACCATTAAGAGACCTGAATAACCATTGCACCAACCTGGTAATATTTTTCCGTTCTTATAACATTTAAGAGTCTCACTATATATCCTCTTACACTCTTTTTTAAGACCTAACTTTACATAAATTCTAAATTTTGTCCATAACTCACCTAATTTACCATGGGCTAAACCGAATTTCGAGTAGTCGCTAGATAAATTTTCTAATTCAATCTCTCCATGTACCATTGTATCCAAGCATGTTCTTGAATAACTCGCTAAAACTAAATATATTCCTAATTTACCATTGAATACATCTCCGATTGGAATCTCACTATTTTTTACTTTTAATTCCAAATTCTTTACTTGCTTATCACTTTTAGAAAGTATAAAATCTACCGATTCTTCTCCACCAATAATTGAATGGTAATCACCACTACCACCAGCATATACCTCATCCCTTAACTTTATTAAACCGTTTCGAGCCTCTTCAAAAATAACTCTACTATTCGAGGTGTCATTAGCTAACAATAGGCTTTCTAACATAATTTCAACACCACCTATATCATGGAAAGATATCAAAGTGGGTGTACTATATAGGACAGGTAATTCACCATAAGAACCGTTGTTCCACGCTCGATATTTTGTGTTATTCATTTCACAGAGAACGGATTGAGCTTTCCACCAGTCTAATATTTTTTCAAAGTTTCCATTTTTTAAATCCCTAAGTAAATCTATATACATTTTGGAATTGTCACGATATACATTATCATTCCTGGAATTTCTTATTTTAATTTCTGAAAAACCTTCTGAAATTAGACGATAATCAAATAAAAGCTGTGAGTCATCGAGACACTTTAGATTCTCCAAAGCATTGGTAATTGCTGAAACTGAGTAGACTCTTTTGTAAGAATTACTATTAATAACTAAATTTAAGCTATCAGATTCAACTTTGAAATATGGTATATCTCCTTGAAGTAAAGATTTACATTCTTCATCATAAATCTTTTTCGCTATTGTCTTGTCTTTTATAAAAGAAATTGGCTTTAGATAATGTAATATCTTTTCTACGGAAGAATAATCAATCAGGTTTTCCGGATACAAACATGCATCCATAATTAAAAAATATTGAGCAGTAGGCCTTAACACTACTCTTATATCCCCTTTAAATGATTCGACTTTCTTAGAAATAATAGTTTTATTGTTCATTATGTCTATAAAACCACTCTTATATCCTAAAAGGAAATCATCATAATAATTTACCGGATCTATAACTTTTCCATCAGTACAACTTAAAGGCGTTGCTAAACGATTTAATACTACCTTCTGTTTTGCAATATCAATCGCATCTGTACCAAAATTTTTAAATGAGAATACCATTTTTGCGGTTTCTTGAGGATATGGAGTGTTTATAGCACCGATCAAGTAATTATATGAATTATTCAATAATTTCGAAGGTATAATTGTTGTATTCGCAATTGATTTTGTAATACTGTTTTGTAATTCTCCAATTAAAGTTTGCTCTGTACTATTTAATCTTGGGTGAAGTGCAGTTTCTAAATCAATAAAGTATGGCACTTCTCCTCTAAAAATTAAATTTTCATCGTGCAAGTCACTAGCACCTAAAACCGAAAATAATGAACTATAGTAGCCCAGATTATAAAATGATTTACCTACATTTGTACGAATGACTGGTGTTTGTTCTACAAATTTCTGCCATCCATACCCATCTCTTATTATATTTTGAGGAATCGGAGAATCCATATTCTTATTAGTATTTAAAAACAGTGTTTTAAAAATATCATCTATAAGATTATCAATTTTAAAATCTCTGTTTTTAAAAATAAACTTTCGACAATCCGTGTCCTCAAAAAGGAGTACAATTTTTCCATTATTGTGTGGATCTGAATCTAATAAAATTATTTTGTTTATCTTAGCGTCCTTGCCTAAAAAACCTCTATCTATTAAAAGAGATTTATCTTCTAGATAATAACAAAATACTTCTGTAATAAATTTACATGAATTTAGAATTAAGTCTTGCAAAATTTCATGAAGAACGGTATATTTTTTCAACCACTTTCCAATTACATCTTTATTCATTTCTGATAAAAACATCTCATATGCCAATGATGAAGTTTTAGAAATTGGTAAACCTTTTTGTTTTCTAAATTCATGAAACTCATAAACAAACGTTTTATTTATAATTCTCCAAGTTTGTTTAGCGATTAAACCATATAAAACATCAATAAAGTTTTCAATAATTTTGTCGCCATTTGATTGATTAATTTTTGATATTAATAATTCCTTTGTCTTATTAATATCACTCTCAAAATAATTTATCACTGATTCGATAACTTTTGAACTTTCTGATATCATTTTCAATTCTCCAAATTCTCCGCTGTAAATAATTTTGAATACAATCCTCCGGCCTCAGTAATTAATTGATCATGAGTACCAACTTGGGATATTTTTCCAGACTCTAATACAATAATTTTATCTGCATTTAAAATGGTTTCTAATCTATGAGCTATAATTATTTTTGTACAATTCATTACATTTAACTCATCATAAACATACTTTTGTGAAACATTGTCTAACGAGGATGTTGCTTCATCCATTATTAATAATTCTGGCTGCTTTATTAAAATTTTCGCAATCTGTATACGTTGTCTTTGCCCGCCGGACAAATTCCCTCCCATCTCAGAAATTTGAGTATTATATCCCATTGGTAAATCATTTATAAAATCTAAAAATGGAATATTTTTACATTTTTTAATTATTTCATCACGCTCTGTTTCACAACCTAAGGCAATATTATCTATTATACTTCTGTTATGAAGATATGATTCTTGAGGAATATATCCTATCCTATTTCTAAAACTATCTAATTCATAATCATTATATGAAATACCGTCAAGATAAATTGTTCCTATAGTAGGCATAAATAGACTACTGATTATTTTGCCTAAAGTGGATTTTCCAGAACCAGATTTTCCAACTAAGGCGATAGTTTCGCCTTTTTTTATTTTCAAGTTAATATTTCTTAAAGCATATATATTATTTCCACTATAACTAAAGCTTATATTATCTAAAACAAGCTCATCTTTAAAAATTTGATATTTTCTATCTCCAGAATTTTCAATAGGATATTCATATATATCCTCTGCTAAATCTACATAACGATTTAATACAGAAAAATTTGAGAAAGTAGTGAAAATTGAATTAGCGTAATTATAAAGTAGTGATGTAACCGTCTGTGTCGCAACGGCCTCACCCAAACTCAGTCGCCCCAGAGAAAATTGAAATAAAGCCATCGACAATATTACTAGTGGTACAAAAGCACTCACCATCCCTAAAATGGTTCCTATCCAAGATTGTTGAATATTCATTCTTTCAGCTGTGTAATCCAAAGATTTTTTATACTTGCTTGCCCAATCTTCCTTATAAGCTTCCTTATATCCTCCTAGCTTGATATTGTTAATGGACACAATTGCATCTAGTTGTATACTTTGGGCTAATGAGGCTTGATGAAGTTCATTATCACTTGTAGATTGAATTTTAGGCTGTAGCTTAATTAGTAATGTAAAAAGCAACAATATAAAAAGCGACTCAACTCCAGCTAAAACAATCGACACGCCTGATAAATAAATTAGAATTGCAAACAAGCTAATGATGTCCAAAAATAATTGAATCAATGATGTTCCAAATAAATCTTGAATTCTAGTTAATGAATTCAATCTATAGACAATTTCTCCTGGACTTCTTACAGTAAAATATTTTGAAGGCAAAGATAAAATTCTATTGAAAGCTGTACTTAATAAATGCCAACTGAAGTTCTTCATCAAAGTAATTGACAAAACAGATTTAAAGTAAAATACGGTACCCGATACAATACTTAGAAATACAATACTTAAAATTATATATTGAAAATCGTAATTATTCGTTTGCACTGAATCAATAAGTAATTGAGTCAAAACTGGTATAGAAATATTAATAGCAATTACTAGAACGGAAGTAATTATTAATCCCAAATAATTATTTAAAATATCAGAAGGAATTAATTTTCTGTAATTATATCTTTTAGCAAAACTTATTTTTCTTTTTCTAAAAGTTTCATTTGGATATGATGCAATAATGATCTCAGAAAAGTTTTCAAAAAAATCTTTTAAATCAATTTTTACACGCCCAATTGATGGATCCATGATAAATGCATGATTATTCTCTATTTTCTCTATACATACAAAATGATATCCTTTCCAAAAGGCAATCACAGGGAAGTCTATTACTTTGAAAGCGCTTGGATTATTGATTTTATATGTGTTTGATGTTAAATTAAATTTTTGCAACAATTTCTTTAATTGATTAGTATTTAGCCCATCTCTTCCAGGTTCTTCAATTTGTCTTAATTCCGTAATCGATATATCAAAACCATAATACTTAAGTATAGTCCTAACACAACACAGACCGCACTCAGTTTGTGCAATTTGCAGTGTTGGAATTAGTTTTCTTCTCATCTTCATAGTGTTTCTCCAAAGTGATAGGTGAAATTTTAAAATCAATATTCAACTTACACAAATAATAAACAGCTCCAGAAATTCCGGACATGAGACCCGGACTCAATGTATACCTACCCTTCTCGCTTTTAAAATAATGATATATTTCATTACTAAAATCTCCTTTAAAAGATGTCATAGATAAAATAGAACTAACATCTTCTAAAAAGTCTGATTTCATATAATTTAGTACTTCTAAAATTCCTAGTATTCCATGGCAATACACAGGTAAAGTTGTTATTCGTAGTCTTTTTAATTGTTTTAAAAGCAAAATAACATCTTCTTTATCTACTATACCAGCTTTAAATCCTTCAAAATACGCTAGTAATACCCCTGCAACACCATTACACCAGGAATCTGATTGATAATCTGTCCTTTCATAAATATTTATCTCTCCCTTTTCAGAATAGTAATTCTCTTTTAATATTTTTAAACAGTCATAAATAAACTCACGCACGGCCGCTGTTGGGTAGGTTTGATAAATAATACTAAAAAACCAAATAAGATGAGAAATACCATGGACTAATCCTGAAGTTGTCCTCTCGTTTCTATTTTCTAAGACTTTTAAACCTTCTGAAATAAAAAGTTCAATCTGATAATTATTTAATTGAAACTCTTTATCCATCTTTAGCCGCATAATAATTGTTGCACTATTTCCCGACATCATATCAAAGAAACCTGATTTTACAGAACAAATTTCTTCATCTATTATTTTCCAAGAATCTATTGCTATTTTCTTCCATTTCTCTTGCTTAAAAATATGACTTGCTTCATAAAGTCCCCAAATTACACTTGGAAAACCAGAATATAAACCTATTCCTGAAGAGAGTATACTTCTTGTTTCATATACGTTAGATTCTAATATTTTTGCATATGCTTCGAAGATATGAAATGCTAAATCAGAATATCTTGTTTCGCCAAGTTTTGTACCAGCCAACGCTAAAACGAGAGCAATACCTGTTCGACCACCATACATATCATATCCTAAAACACCTGGAGCCCAACCGTTCGTTGTATGGGTGGATACAGGACCAATCCAAGTTTTTGGCAAATGTTCATATTTATCATCGTAGACTGCATTCATTAATTTATCCGATAATAATTTAATAATTTCATTACTTGTTTTTAAAGAGTTTTTCAGTTTAACTGCTTCAGTATTTTCACCATGAGGATCTTCTACTTTGGCAACAAAAGCTAGTTTTATTATCTTAAGTTGTTCATTTAATTCCTTAATTGACAATGATTTTATCTTATCTTCAAAATTACTTTTTGGACTAGAATTTGTGTATGCTATAATTTTTTCATCACAATCATAAATATAATTTTCAGAATAATTTACAGTGAAATAGGGGACATCTCCATTCCAAATTTGTTGGCACTCCGAAATGACAATTGGTTTCTCGCATGTCAAACTTAACACTCCTAGTCTGGAGAGTATTGATTTTGAAAGTGATTCAGACTTGGAAGCTTTAGTAGATGTTAATGTTCTTAAAATTTGTTCATAACGATAAGTCATATTGTGAATATACCTTACGTTAGAATTGCTGAAAATTTTAGATACAGTATTTAAAAACCATTCCTTATTATTAAAAACTAATTCATACATCTCTCTAAAACCCTTAGAAACTTCATCGCAATTCTGAAAAACCTGTAGATTCTCTGAAATACTATTTTTCATGTTTGTAGTAGATGGATATTTTCCCCAAATAAATCGAATATTAGACGTAAACCCATCTAGTAATTCAACCGATTTAATTGGCCCAATTGAGCTACTGTTCCTAACGCCAGTAAAACCAACATCTACCGTTCCATTTTTACTGACTAAGTTTATTGGTAATACTCCTGTACTATAAACAGATTGTTCGATATATTTATAAGCACTTTTTTGCGACTCTTCGAGACCTTTCTTTAATCTTGGAACATGAAATAAAGTTTCTAGATCTATAGGAATAGGTCCTCTTTTTGTCCAATAAATATTCGAATAGTGCATATCTGTAGCATTTAATAAATACAAAAGACATGCTAACTTTCCGGCTTCTACCATGTCAATACTAGAATCGTCAATTTCAACGAATGAACAAAAACCATATTTTCCTACCTTCAAGGTATCTACGGCTAAAAAATTGGTTTTAAAAGCCATATTTAATTCATTAACTAATTTAGCATATCCATACTCTCCATCAACAGTTCTTGGTTTAAAAATTAATTTTTCACCATTTTCAAATATTATTGTCGAAACTGTCTTACCAAAATTATGACTATCACCGTCCATAAGAATATTTTTTACTCTTAATTGCTTTGAAATTTTAAATTTATTTTGAATTTTATCTCTTGATTTTGCAAGAGTGTCTAATACAATAACAATATAATTAACTTTGTTAATAACTAATTTATTACATCTATACCAGATAACTGGATATTCTGATGAAAAATTTTTAAAACAGTTATTAATAAGAAACTGACTATATTCCTCATAATTCTTTTTTATATCTGTATTAGTTGAATATTCTTTTATTTGATTAGCAAAACATCTAATAAAATAAGTAAAAGCTACCTGTGCCAATGATTCACAGATAGCTTCCTTGAAGTCTTCAGAATCGAATAAGAGATTATTTAATTTATCATCCCAAAGTTTCTTCCAAATATTATCAACAAAGAATAAACAAGAATTATGATATGGATAAGTCTCTTCAATATTTATAAAATCATTTTTATTCTGACTTACTATTTCACCTGTTATTGTAAGATGTTTAATCCCTTCAATAATAGGTAAAATATACTCATTAAACTCAGACTCAGATTTTAGTTCTGGATAAATATCCTTGTCATATCCTACCATAATTTTCTCCTAAGTATCAGCAGGCTCTTGTACAAGCTGTAGTCGGACAAGTGTTTGCTGAAATAAAAGCAGTTACTATAGAGATCCCCCTACAAATATCTTTAGTATACGGAGACGCCGGAGTTGTACCACCATCAACATTTTCGTCAGTTAGAGACAATAAATCTGACTCTAAATATTTACCAAGTTCTAAATTATTTTGTTCCATTATATTCTCCTTCTTTATCTACACCAATTCATACATTCATGTGTCAAAGTACACCAATTCCCTTTATTTCCCCAATAATCACTCATGGAAAAGGTATTAGTCGTACAAGCACCGAAAACATCTTCATCAAACTCTTGAAAAAGAATTTCATTTTCAAGAGTAACTTCGCTATGTTTATCCATGACAAACTCCTTTCAATTTTATTTATATTTTTTTATAGAGAAATATATAAAACTCATATTTTAAAAAGAACCCTTTCTCAATAATTGTTTATAGAAAGTAACTACACTAAAAATAAACTTTTGATGGAACGGTTTGAACAAATAGCTATACTAAGTCTTTAGAGTATCTAAAGACTTAGGTATACACCTAAGAAAATTATCCACCGACGATGATAATAATATCCATCACTAAAATCAAAATCGTCAAAATTTTTGAAACTTTCTCCATATTTAGACTTCCTTTCAATTTCTATTTATTGTACAATAATTAAAACTAAGTTAACTTTTTGTTGGGGAAATGGGAAAATTATGAAATCAAAACTTGGTAGCACACTTAGAAAAGTTCGTAACGGCAAACAAATAAGTATATGCTCTGTTGCTGATGAGCATCTTTCAAAATCGCAAATATCCCGATTTGAACGTGGAGAGTCAGAGATATCATGTATCCGACTGATCAATATTCTAGACAAATTACACATTACTTTGGATGAGTTTCTTATTTTACACGATGAAGACTATACAAAAACTGAGTCATTTGCCAACTTAGTACAGTATATCCGTAAACAATATTCATTACAAAACATCAATAATATACAATCTCTACTTTCGGATTCCTCAAATTACACTTTAGATCCTTTTGAAAAAACAATGGTAAAATCCATTTTACACACAATGGATTCAAGCATCATTCCATCAGATGATGAATTACTTCAACTAGCAGATTATCTCTTTAAAGTTGAAAAATGGGGATACTATGAGATCATTTTATTAGGTAACTGTGTACGAACCATTAACTACAACTCCGTCTTTCTATTAACGAAAGAAATGTTAAACAATTATATCTACTCTTCATTGAATAAAACTAATAAGCGAATTGTCACTCAGCTTGCTATCAATTGTTTAATCCTTAGCATAGATATGGAAGAATTTACTAATTGCTTCTATTTAATCGATGAGATAAAAGCATTGTTAGATAACGAATTAAACTTTTATGAACAGACAGTTTTTCTCTATGCAACTGGTTACTTTGAATTTAAACGTTGGCAATCAACTAGTGGAATTGAAAAAATGAAACAGGCTATACAAGTACTTGATATTTTAGGAGAAGACAAGTTAAAAATACACTATACTGACCATTTTGATAAACTGGTAAACGGAAAATAAATGCAATGAAGCTTTACAATATACTACACTATATATTAATCAATCTTTTTTTGAAATAAAAACTCTCTCATATCCTAATCCCTCAACTCTTCAAGTACAGTTTCTAAATCCTCTTCTGTCACTATTTCTCCAGGTTCTACTTTCTCTCCTGGCAAAACATAATCATGGATCTTCCCATTTCGTCGGACTATACTTATTTTATCCCCTTTGATAAACCCTCTTTCTATCGCTTCCATTACTTCATCATAAGTCATCATTTTAT
>ERZ772786.638-NODE-638-length-14330-cov-3.916147_pt1 | contig 14330 bp, 15 predicted proteins | sample MGYA00511473_ERZ772786 | MGnify/ENA primary metagenome ERZ772786 (study PRJEB29015, sample SAMEA2738025) | human oral metagenome | biome: human oral; feature: human-associated habitat; material: saliva | place: China | collected 2252 ...
ATTATTGTTATTCTTTCTATTTTTTTCATTTTTTTATTTTCCTTTCTTTTTTTATTTACTAATATTATACCTTTTATGTTTTTTAAAGGCAAATAAATTCCCTGTTTTTTGTTATTTTTAGTAATTAGAACCAAATATAAACATAGCCATATATGATTTATATTCAATAATTTTAATAGAAAATGTAACATATGTGTAATATTCATATAAATATGCACAGTTTTTACATTTATCTTCTTCTAATAAATAAAAATTCAATGGTTTTCCCAGTCCGTTTATATAATATTTTGTTTCAATAGTTTCAAAAAAATCTTTATAATATTTATATTCTCTATCATTTTGATTCTCTATTATAAAATCAACTGATTTAGAATAGTGATTACATTTTTTGAATGAAATTTCCATATTTTGTATTTCTTTTATAGTACTATTGTATATCAATTTTCTTTTTCTAGTTTCTTCTGGAATCAATGCAGAAAATTTATTTTTTATCGCTGTGCTAAAATCTATTTCATTATTTTCTCCTATATAAAAAACATCAAATTCAAAATCTACTGTTATATCCTCAACTTCAACATCTTTAAACAATCCAATATATGCACCATTTAAAAAATTATAAATATTTTCTTCTTCATATAATTTTGAAGTTCTTTTTTTTAATTTTTTTAGATTATCTTTTATAATTTGAAGTATAAAAACAACAAAAAGGTTTAATGATTCCGATTTTTTTGATTTATTGATAATTTCATAATATTTTTCTATATTTTCTTGTATTAATATTTCTAATGGTATCCATGCAAAAAAACTTTTCCACTTTGATAAAATTAAAATTTGCCATAATCTTCCCATTCTACCATCTTCAAAATTCGACATTTTTGCTATTTCATAATGTAAAATACACGATTTTATTAAAATGTTTAATTTACTCTTTTTTAACCAAGAAAATAATTCTTTTAAATATTTTGAAAAATTTTGAACTAAATTTTTATTGTCTGAATTTACCAAAATTCTATAAATATCTAAAAAATCCTTTACTGAAAATGGATTTAAAAATTCTATTTTCTCATAAATATCATTTATCTTTTTTATTTTTTCTATATTTTCAAATGATAGTTCACTTGAATTTCCTTTTACTATATTTGAAACTTCTTCTAAAGTTAAGTATTTAATTTCATTCTTAAACATTAAATAAATTGTTTCTATCCTATTTTTATATTTTATAACAAAATCAGGATTCGTTTTTTCTAAAATTGTTATTTCTCCAACTATCTCTGTAATTTCAATCAAAAGATTCATTACATTATTTGTAATCTTAAATGCTGGATTATAACCACATTCTTTTCCCATATCCTCAAATCATCCTTTATTTTTTATAATTTTTAGGCATTACATTATTTTGGAAATAATAGAAATTAAATTTTACACTATTAAAATTTGTATTTTCATAATTAATTATTACTTTTTTATCTGTTTCAAAAAAATCATCCATAATATAAATTTCTTTTTTCTTTTCAGATATTGATATACTGCAATTATTATATCTTTTCATAATATAATCTTTTCTAAAAAATTTTATCATAGTCATCACTAGTAATAATATTATTATTACAAATAGTTCAATCATTAATTCTAAATCCCCCCAAGCAACTCCAACCGAAAAAATTGATACTATGCTAAATATTGAACAACACAACATATGAAATCTTTCAAAAATTGAATATTTCACATATAATTTTTCTCCATTCACTTTTTCACGAATTTCTTTTTTTGGATAACCTATTTTCTCCAACAAATATTCCAAAATTTCATCTTTATTTTTTATATCACAAAAAACATAACTTTTCTCATGATTATTTTCTATTGAAACATCAGTTATCAAATTGCATAAATACTTATAAACACTTATTGTACTGTCAAAATTTAAAAGAATATCATACGATCCTAACATATTTTTTCTCACTGTCAAAGTTTTTATATCATTATATGCAATAGTTTTCTCAAAATATAGACCTTTTATTTTCACTTCATAATCAGAAAAATGAAATTTCATCTTGCTTTTAATAATCATCACCAAAAGAAATCTGTATACAAAATAACTTATTCCAATAACCAAAAAAATTATTCCAACCTTTTCTTTTTTATTAAATAAAATATCAATTCCTCCTAATAAATGACTTAAATATATTACTAGAAAAAATATATCCCACATATTAATTTCAAATTTTGAATATTTTATTTTCATTCAATTTATCTCCTAATTTTACTATTTCTTCCTATACTTTCTCCCTTTTTTTTTTATTTAATTACATCTTTTATCTATTTTAAAAACAATTGATTTTAAGATTTTTTATAATATTTCTCTACAATATCTGTTACATCTATGCTTACATCTAGTTCTGTATTCAAATATATTTTATCATCCTTTTTCAAAAATGCTTCCCAAATTTTTCCCGTATTCAAATAAACCATAACAATTTCAAAATCATTTTTTAAAATTTTTACTATTCCTCTATTTCTTAGTTTCGATACTTCTTTAAAAAAATTTTCAATATTATCATCTAATTTATCTATATCAACAAAATATATATCATAAAATAATTGTTTTTTATATTCTTTAAATGTATCAAAATATCCTTTAAAATTACTCAATCCTAACCACTGCAACAAAATATCTGAACAAGAAATTTTATTTATTAAACTTATTTCTTCTTTAGATATCAACCTTAATAACTGCTGTTCAGTAAATTTTAAAGGTAAATATTTATAATCGTACTGATAAATTTTTTCTCGATATGGAACCATCAAAAAATTATTCTCAAATTTTACTATACCCGTATCACATTTATTTTTTATATCCCCATAATTAAATTCAAACACAAACTTATATCGTGCTTCTTCATTATAAGAAATTAATTCATACCAATATCCATAATAAACAATTTCATTATTTTTCATAATTTGAAGATAATCCTCGTAGCAACTATCATAATAATTTTCATCCCAAGTAATTATACTTACATCCATTTTATCTCATCCTGTTTATATTAATTTATTCTTGAATTATCATAATTTTTTATAATTCTTAAATATTTAAAAATTTAAATTTTATTTCTTCCTATACTTTCTCCCTTTCTTCTCTCCAATCGCCTCCAAAATCCCACCTTTCACAAGTTTATTCAAAAATCTTCTCGCCGTAGAATCCGAAACATTCAAAATCTTTTGAGCCTCACTATTATCAATATAATTATTTTTCTCAAAATACACTTCCAGTATTTTCAGCCTTTGTAGCTCTTTATCAGTCATTTTATCAGTCAAAATATCAGTCATTTTTTCTACTTCTTGTTAATATTATTTTCCACACATCAACAAAAATTACAACAATACTTCATTACTTCAAAATTTCACCCTATTCCAAAAATCTCAAAATCATTCCCAACAAACTTACTCCACCTCAAAAACCGCCATATACGGCAAATGATCCGACAATTTAGTCCAATCCCTTGAATCATCGTTAATATAAAAACTCTTTTTTACTTTGTAATCTGTCCCCTTTTTTGCCATCACATAATCAATTCTAGGCGTTTCAAGCTCCCTATTTTCTGAGTTTTTCTTATTTTCCAAATCTCTACCTTGAAAATAGCTGTCATTCCAATCTTTCCTGATTTTCGCATAATATTCTGTCGTTGGTAAAAGATTAAAATCTCCACACAAAAACTTCACATCGCCCTTAAATCCCTCAATTGCAGTAAACAAATCATCCAATTCCTCATTTTTATTGTCCAAACTGTTATCAAGATGTGTATTCACAACTAAAATTTTCTTTTTAAATTTTGAAGTATTCAATCTAGCTGCCAAAACTTGCCTTTTTTCTTTGCTTTTACCAGGTAGCTGATGAATGTAAATATTTTTCACATCATACTTTGAAATAAACGCAATTCCAAACTCACCTTTATCAAAATCCATCGTTTTCTGAAAATAATGATAATGATAACCCAATTCCTGTGCCATTTCCTGTACAACATCCCGAAATTTACTTCTTTTTGTATTTCTATCAACTTCCTGAAGTCCGATAAAATCTGGATTATACTTTTTTAAGCTCCGAGCAAGTTCCCTTCCATTGGTAAGCCTTGCTCCAAAAATATTGTATGTTATAATTCTAAATTCCATTTTTGTTTCCTATCTTTTTTATTTTATTTTTATAAATAATTAATTTCTGTTATTTAAAACCATTTCCATTCATCTTTAGTCAAATATTCATAACTTCGATTTTTATCTTTTCCATCTCCATTTGGAAGCACTTCAAATGTATTATAATCTACACCTTCTAAAATTTTTCCCTTAAAATAAATATTTTTATCATCTTTTATAAACCAATCATTCAAAACTTCTACTTTATCTTTATTAATTCCTTTTACTTCATAAATAAAATAGGATGAATCAAAACAGTTTAACATTTTATTTTTTATATAATATACATTGTATTTATCTTTTCCATACAATGTAGCGTTTATTATTCCATTTGGCAAAAATTCAAATGTTTTAGGATCTTTAATTTTTTCCGATAATGAAGAATCTATTGCTTCACTTCCGCTATAAACATGATTTTTATCCTTTGCATAATCTTTATTTAAAACTTTAAAACTCATAATATCAGCATTTTCTATTTTTTCATCCCGATAATAAATTTTATTATCATTTTTCCAATAATTTTTACCTAATTTTTCAAAATTTTTAATTTTTACATCTTTTATTTTTTCACCCATATAATAAACATTCTTATCATCTTTTAAAAGAGAAAATCCTATCAACTCAGCAGTTTTCGGATTTGCTCCCTCCAAAATTTCATTTCCATAATAAACCTTTCCTTTGTCTATCGAATAATAATCTCCTAAAATTTGAATAACATCTCCAAATCCCACATTTGCCAAAACTAGAAATAACAATACTTTTAAGATATTTTTCTTCACATATTCTCCTTTCGATTCAAATTCAATTTTATAAATTTCTTTTCAAACAAAAATTACAATAAAAATATTTCACTCCCAAACATCATCTTTCATATCCGCTTTCCTCATCCCAGAAACAAACCTATTTCCTTCCACAAAAAATCTCAACTTTTTCTCAGTCCAAACACCTTTATTCGGAACTCCAATTCTCGCAGAAACACCTATTTTCTTAGGAATTTTAGCATTTTCAAAATCAAGATACAAATATTTCTCATTTATTTTAGAAATGTCATATTTAATTCCAAAATTTTCATTTTCTAATTTTTCAGAAAAATTTTCAATTTCAAACATATTTTTCTCAACAATCTGAATTTCCGTCTTATAAAATCTATCGTCAATTCCAAATGCCTTTGTAAATTTTCCTGGACCATTACTCACTAAAATTCCACTTTTTCCACGATTTTCTTCCATTCTTTCGACATTCAAAATTGGCTCTATCGCTCGGATTAATACACTTTGCGGATTTCCTTTTTCACAAGTCACAATATTTAGCATTTTATGAGAGTGTATCGAGTGAATATAAACAGTTCCAGCCTTTTCAAATAACGCTTCTACTTTTGGAGTCCGTTTTTTCCCATAACCGTGAGCCGCTCTGTCAAATTCACCCAAATACGCCTCCGTTTCAACAATATATCCAGCAAATATCTCATTTTCACTTTTTGAAATCAAAATTTTCCCAAGTAACTCCTTTGCTACCGTAATCGTGTCTTTCTTGTAAAATTTCTCTATTTCTTCAAAAGTCATTTTTTCTCTTCCTTTTTCTATGTTTTCATACTATTTCCCATTAGATATAAATCTTATTTAATGAGAAATCAAAACTCCTTATCAAAAAATAAATAAAATATTTTCCTATTTTTCAAATGATATTTAATATAAAATTTTTGTATGAAATTCTTATATTTTCAAATTTTTAATCAACATATTTTTTCAACTGGCTTTTATGAATAAAACCTCGATATTCCTTTACTTTTGAGAGTTTATTACTTTCATCAGGATACTCAACATCAAAAACATAATACCAGTCGCCATATTTTGTAATATATTTCACAACAGTTCCATTATCCATTTTTGAAATAATTTTCGAGTTTGTTGTCGGTTTTTCACGCAAATTCGCATATCCATCCTTTGAACTCACTTCATATTTTTTTAAATCAAAAGGTTCATTAGGATCTGAAAATTCTTCTTCAGAATCCTTCGATTTTTTCGTTTTTATTTCAGTAATTTTCGATTTCGCACCATCAACTCTCTTTAATTCTGTAGCATAAGCATAAACAGTCGTAAAATCACATTCTGTATACGGCAAAACTTTTTTTATCTTAACTGTCGCTGGAACTTCAAATTTCCCTTTACGAATTTTTTGCATTTTTTGATATTCTTCTGGAAAATTTTTCTTCAATGTTTCAGTAATAATTTTCTCTTCCTTAGACGCTTCTTTTTCATAATCCACATTCATATCTGGATTATTATAGTCAAAATTTCTAAACCTCAAAACTAACGGTTTCCCATTCACAATATCCTTATTTTCAGGATAAAATAGCATTTCACCATATCCTGTCGCAAAACAAGGAACATTTGGATCACTTTTATCCCAATCCATCTTAAAAATCCCTCTTAAATTCAAAATTACACCGTTATCAGTCAATAAAATTTCTTGAGCATTAGTATTTTTTCCAAAACTAATTACAGAAATCAATAGCAAAAATACAAAAAATAAATAATTTTTAATTTTCATCTTTCCCACCTTTTTTTAGAAAATTTATTATTTGTAAAAATTATAATTTTTTGACAAGGGGTATTGACCCCTTGCTATCATAATTTTTTTATTCAAAGAAAAAAATACTTTTTCAAAATTTAATATCCAGAACTTTTGTTTTCAGCCCCAGTTACAATCGCAATTCCAGAACTTGTTCCCAATCTTTCAGCACCCAATTCAATATATTTTTTCGCAGTTTCAAAGTCTCTCACTCCACCACTTGCCTTAACCTTAGCCTTATCTCCAACTGTTTTTTTCATAAGTTCCACATCTTCAAATGTAGCCCCTCCAGTTCCAAAACCTGTCGAAGTTTTCACAAAATCAGCATTCGCATTAACAGCCAATTCACACGCCTTCACTTTTTCCTCATCAGTCAAATAGCAAGTTTCAATAATCACTTTCAAGATATTTTTCCCAATCGCTTCCTTAATTCTTCTAATTTCGTTTTCCACCAAATCATAATCCTTATCTTTCAATGCTCCAACATTAATAACCATGTCAATTTCTGAAGCTCCATCTTCAATCGCCTTTTTCGCCTCGAATACCTTTACATCCGTCGCCATAGCCCCCAAAGGAAACCCAACTACTGCTGCAACCTTTACATCACTATCCTTAACTTGACTAAAAGCATATTCAACATTTGCCCCATTTACACAAACTGAATAAAATCCATATTCTTTTGCTTCATCGCATAATTTTTTTATATCTTCTCTCGTAGCACTCGCCTTCAAAATTGTGTGATCAATAAATTTGTTTATTTTCATCATTACCATTCCCTTCTTTGATTTGTTATTTATTGTTTTTATTCTACTATAAGTATACCGACTTTTTCCCCTTTTAGCAACTTTATTTTAAACAAAAAAGACTAGAAAAATCCAGTCCTTTTAATATTTAAATATCTTATTAGTTATAATCTACGAAAAATCATTTTTTAGTATTTTTATCAGTTATATCTTACAAAAATATTATTTTTTACAATTTTATCAGTTATAACTTAACAGATAAACACGAAAACTTAAAAAGATTAGCCTTTACTTTATGCAAAAACTAATCCTTACTTAATTTACTAAAATTCACAATGTGTCCACATACTAATAATATTTATCCTTTTTTCTTCCTCAATAACTTCATAAACAAGCCTATGTTGCTTATTAATTCTTCTTGAATAATATCCCTTCAAATCTTTAGTTAGAATCTCGTAAGATGGTGGAGTTTGAAAAGGATTTTTCTTTATAAGATTTATCAATTTATCTACATTATTTTTTAATGCTGGAAATTGTTTTATTTTCTCCTTATCTTTATTAGCTTTCTTTAAAATATAAATCTTATATTCTTCTACCATTCAAAAACCTCATAATCTTCATCAGTAGCATTCTTTGCAGTTTCAATCTTTTCTTTCATATTTGGATCTGATAATAAGTATAAAGTTTCTAGTAAACCGTTATATTCAGCTTCACTAATAATAATTGCATTTCCTTTTTTTGTATTCACATTAATAACATCGTTATAGTCAATCGCTGATTCTAGATAAGAAAATAAATTTTTTCTCAAATTAGTTGCATTTGTATTTGTCACAAAAATCACTCCCTTCACCTATGTACATAATACAGTACATAAATAAAAAAGTCAAGATTTTTTTCATATTACAAAACCTTATCTTCCAAGTACTTCCACAACACAACCATCAAAACCACCATTATCACAAAAATTATTCCAAGTGCAAAAAATCCTGTGTCTTGAAGCGGTAACTTCACATTCATTCCGTAAAATCCAAAAATCATATTTGGAACTGTAATTAGTATTGTCGCCGCTGCTAAAACTTTCATTGTAATATTCATATTATTGCCAATGTATGATGAATATGTTTCTCGTGTTGTTTTACAGATTTCACAGTATGAAGACGACAAATCAAGTGTAAAGTTTATCTCTTGCAAAATTCTTGTCATATATTCTTCATATTGATCAAATTGTTCATCCTCTTTCAAATTTTCAACAACATAATTCAAGTTTCTCATAGCAATATTGTAAACATAAAAACCTTGCTCCACTTCCGATAATGAAATCAATTTTTCGTTACTTTGTTGCTCTCTTAAAACGGTTTCAATTTTATCGTGCTCCCCAATCAAAATTCGCACATATTTATAAAGACTTTGAGAAATTTTATGAAGCATATTTAGAAAAAAACGATTTTCCTCAAGAACATCATCTCTCAATTCAGCATATTCTTCAACAAAATCATAAAAATCTTCAAAATAGTCATCATCTAAAATGACAACCCTATCCTCTCTCATACAAATTACAATTGGATTAATCTCATAAGATGTAACCTCTTTATCTATCACAGGTTTCTTCACAGTCGGATAATACAGCTTATAAATTTCCCAGTCTGATTTTGAAATTCTCGGAGTAAAAGTTTCTTCATCAATTACATTTTTTATCTTTTCTTCATCCATTTCCAATCTTTCAGACACAATTCTATAATCTTCATCTTTCAAATTATATACATACGAAATTGTTTTCCCACTTTTTGTATCTATTCTTTTTATCATAGCAACCTTCCTTGATTATTCCTAAAATTTTTTACTTTAATCAATAAATTATATCAAAAAACAGAGGCTATTTCAATTTTCAAAAAATTTTTTTAAACTAAATTTCATACAAAATTTTAAATTAAAAAATCACAATCAAATCAATAATCGTGATTTTTTTTATCTTTAAATATTTTTAATAAAAAGATTATCCCTTATTGTTCTCTTCTTCACCTTCTTTTCCTTTTCTAACGACATCATCTTTTTTAATACTATCCAGCACTTTTCCGCCCAAAAATCCTGCAAGCAGCGATTTTATATCAATGCCTGCTCCATCAGAAATTCCATCATTGATTTTTCCGATACTTTGAGTGATGTCAGAAATCAATTTGCTTGTATTTCCGTCTCCGTACATTGTTATTTTATCAATATTGTTTAATGGCGCTGCCACATTTTTTGCAACTTCAGGAAGTGCTTTAAAGTACATTTCTGCAACTGCTGCTTCTCCGTATTTTTTCATTGCTTCCGCTTTTTTATCAAGTCCTTCTGCTTCTGCTAATAATGTTTCTTTTTTACCTCTAGCTTCTGCAAGCAACATTTTTTCTTTTGCACCAGCTTCAGCGTTACCTCTAGCTTCTATTCCTTCAGCCTCTGCTAACATTTTAATTTTTACTGCATTTGCTTCTGCTTCCGCCTGAATTTTCTTTGCCTCTGCCTCTGCCAAAGCCTGTAATTTTATTCCTTCAGCTTGTCTTTGCCGTTTATAAAGTTCAGCATCTGCTTGTCTTTGTTCTTCAACTAATCTTGCTTCAGCGTCTTTTGTCATATTGTACAATTTTGCATCGGCTTTTATTTGCTGGTCAATTTTAATTTCACTTTCAAGTTTTGCTTTATTTGCACGAATTGCTTGATCTTGCTGAGTGAAATTTGCGTCTCCTATAACTTCTTCATACTCTTTACGGTTTTTTTCTTTTTGAATATCGTAAGTTATATCTGCAAGAGCTTGTTTTGTATCACTTTCTATTTTCAAATCCGCTTGTTTAATTTTCAGTGCATTCTGCTTTTCCGCAATTTCTTCCCGAGTTTTTATTTCAATATCCTGTGCTTCTTTATAAGCCTGTGCTTTCGCAATCGCAACTTCCTTTTCTGAATTGGCTTTTGCAATACTTGCATCTTTTGAAATTTTAGTTGTATTTTCAATTCCTAAGTTATCAATAACTCCCTTTTCATCAGTAAACGACTGTACATTAAACGATTTTAACTCAAGTCCCATCTTTCTCAAATCGTCAATTACATTTTCTTCAACTTTCTGATTAAAAACTTTTCGATTTTGAACCATATCCTTTAAATTCATCTGTCCGATAATTTCTCTTAAATTACCTTCCAGAACATCTTTTATCGCATTACTCATATACTCATGATTTTTATTCAAAAAATTTTTACTTGCAATAAGCATTATCTCCTGTGCCGTTCCCACCTGCAATTTTACAATTGCATCAGCTTTTATATTAATAAAATCATTGGTAGGCACAAACTGCTTTGTATCCACATCGACAGAAAATACTGCCAAATCAAGATAATCGACTCTCTCAAAAGCTCTCACATAAAATGCAAGTCTTCCGCTAACCATTCTTTTTCTAAATCCTGAAATAAACGCCATTTTATCATTCGGCACTCTCACATAAGCAAACAATGATAAAACAAGTCCAAGAACAATTAGAATAATAAGTCCATAAAATATAATCACTCTCATCTTTTTTACTCCCTTTCAAAATTTTTTTCACTATTAGTTTACCACATAATTTTATTTAAGCAAGATTAAATATAAATTTCCTATTGTTTTTTTTTATTTTTTAGGATATAATATAGTAAACCATGTGAAAAATATATCTTAATAAATGGAGTTGATTTTTATGAAAAAATTTATCTTATCGGCATTTCTTTTATTTGGAGTTTTAGGATTTTCTAGATATGTTGAAAGATGTTCTGTTACATCGAGAAACACTTGTGTAAGTGCTGATACTGGAAAAACATTTCATTTTAAAGGTGACCCTTTTGGAACATTATTTTATAACGGATATTGGACAGTTGAATTTACTGGATCAGGTTACCGTAACTTAGAATTAACTGATGTGTATTTATCCGACTAAAAATAAAAGTTATTCAGAATGTATTTTCTATTTCTGAATAGCTTTTTTATTTTTTATTTTACATCTTGTCAAACTAATTTACAACTTCTAAAAATATTTTTATTTATTTCTGTTATTTAATAAATTTTCTCAAATCAATATATTTATTAATCGTTTTTCAAAAAAATAAATGCAAAGATAACCATAATTATGCCGTAAATATAAATTAAATATTTGAATAATCTAAAATTACATAAATTTATCAAAATAATAGTTGCAACTATAATTAAAAATGTCAACACAATTAATTGCAAAAACTGTTTTATAATTTCAATTTTCACATTTCTTCCAAAAGCGACAGGTCTTAAAACCCTATTTATAAGTGGAGTGAAACTGTTTAAAATTATTATTGCATAAAATAATACTTCGTTTTCAATTTTTTGTGACAAAAATATTGAAGTCACAAGTGCCATCATTATTCCAAAATAAATCTTTCCAATTGAAAAAACTGGAGTTGTTGGCATATCTGTCGCCATAAAAATTCCAACTAATAATATTTCTCCTATTGGAATTTTAGAAATTTCAGGGACAAAAAATGACAAAATTGACATCAATAAAAAAAAGCTCAAAGGAGTAAATAGTGATATTCTTTTTTTCATTGTCAAATAAATTCCACCTAAAATTAATGCCAGTCCTGAAAAAGTTCCGATTGAGTTTGACTGACTTAAAATTAAACTATCTAAAAATTTTGTAAACGGCGAATCTAAAATATTTCTGAATATTTTTAAATTTAAAATTTGAAAATTTGTATTCGAAAGTTTAAATTTCAAAAATACTTTTTCAAAAAATATTAATACAAAAAATTTCCCAACAACTGCAGGGTTATACAAGTTTTTTCCAAGTCCGCCGTATAACATTTTTCCAAAAATAACAGCACACGCTCCGCCAAAAATTGCAAAATAATATGGCACAAAAGCTGGAAGCATCAAAGAAAATATTATTCCTGTGACCACCGCCGACAAATCTTTTATTGAATCTTTTTCTTTTTTAAAAAAAACTGCTGTGATGATTTTTTCTGTCAAAACTGTTGAGATAACTGAAATCAAGATTAATAAAAGCGATTTTATTCCACATAAAAAAATTGAAACTAAAATAGCTGGAAGTAATGCCAAAATAACATCTGTCATTATTTTTTCCACAGTATCACTAGCGTAAATAAATGGAGAAAAAAATCTTTTTTTAGATTTTATATCAGAAGCAATTTTTAGCATTTTTTTTGCTTTTTCCAATAATTCTTTTGCTTCTTTTTCTTTTTTAATTTGTTTTTCTTTTTTTGAAATATCTTTTTCTTCATTGTTTTTATTTAATTTAAAAAATTTATGTGATTTTTTTTTATTTTTTTTAGTTTTTTCTTTTTTATTATTGTCTTTTTCTTTTTCTTTTTCTTCTTCTTCATTTTCTATATTTTCATCAGACTTGGATCTTTTTTCACTTTCGTCTTCAAACAAAAGTGTCTCTCCTCTGTTTTTTTTGGATCGTATTCCTAAAATTTCTTCCATCAGCGATTTTTCATCCATAAATTAACTTTCCACCTCCAAATTAATAAGTTCAATCAAAATTTCTTTCCCATTTTTAATGCTCTCAATCAAAGGTACTCTAGCTGGACAGACATATTCACAAGCACCACACTCAATACAATTAAAAATATTTGCGTTTAGCATCTTTACATATCTTCCTTTTTCATAATATTTCGAAAACTCAAACGGAATTAAATTCATCGGACAAACTTCAACACATCTTCCACATGAAATACAATTTTTTGACTCAATTTTTTCTTCATTTAAAAATATTACTCCAGAAGTCCCTTTAATAATTGGCGTACTAGGTTCTTTCACTTTATTTCCCATCATTGGTCCGCCAAAAATAATTTTATCCGTTTTTGTGATGTTTAAAGACTCAATTATATGAACAAGTGGCGTTCCTATTCTAAATTTATAGTTTCCAGCATTTTGAACTTCTTCTCCCGAAACTGTGACAATTCTCTCAATTAGCGGTTTTCCTTCAAAAAAAGCGTCATAAATTGCTTTAATCGTTCCAACATTACTCACAATAACTCCTTTTTCAATGGTTAATTCCCCTTTTTGAATTTTTTTACCAGTAATTTTATCAATTAATAAAATTTCACTTCCTTGCGGATAATCAGCTGACAAAATTTTAATTTGCAAATCTATGTTCACTTCTCTTGCCATTCTCTCAAAAATGCTGACTAATTCCTTATTTTTTTCTGAAATTGCAATAACCATATGTCTTGGTCTTAAAACTTTCTCAGCCACTTTAATTCCACGGCAAATCTCTTTTGCATAATTTTTCATAAGCAAATAGTCCGCCGTCAAATAAGGTTCACTTTCCATTCCATTAATAATAAATGTATCAATTTTTTCAAGTTTTATATTATACTTAGCCGCCACTGGAAACCCTGCTCCACCAAGACCCACAATCCCAGCTTCTTCAATAATTTTCAAAATTTCTTCACTTGTCGCCATCCGAAGTTCTCTTACTTCTCTTTTTACAAGTTTCACCTGCTCTTCCTTAAAATTATTTTCAATAATTATTGTTCTAACTTTACTTCCATCAGGCAAAAAATTTTTCATAATTCTAATAATTTTTCCTGAAACAGGCGAATGGATATTTGCCGAAATATTTCCATAACATTGCGCTATTTTCTCATATTTTCTAACTTCTTGACCAACTCTCACAATCTCAAAAGCTCTCTCCCCCTTATGTTGCAAAAGTGGAACAAAAAATATCTCACTTTCTGAAATTTTTTTTAAGCTCATATTTTTAGTAACAATTTTCATATCTTCAATTTGATTATCTTTTGTTTTATCTTTTGTTTTATCTTTTTTTAAAAAAT
>ERZ772786.640-NODE-640-length-14286-cov-3.522240_pt1 | contig 14286 bp, 12 predicted proteins | sample MGYA00511473_ERZ772786 | MGnify/ENA primary metagenome ERZ772786 (study PRJEB29015, sample SAMEA2738025) | human oral metagenome | biome: human oral; feature: human-associated habitat; material: saliva | place: China | collected 2252 ...
TTTTGATGTGTAAAAGGGCATGTTTTGCAATGCAAAAGGGCACCTTTTACAAGCCCGTTTGTAACCTATTGATATCTTGAAGGTTACAAAGGCGAAAAAGAAGGGATATGCTTAGGAAAGTGAAAGATAGCGAAGTGAAAAGTGTAAGGTTTTTTGTTACTATTCGTTCTGTTGTGTTTTTCAAGGTAAGGTCAGTGCGCTTTGTCATCAGGGCAGCGGCTTTACCGATTCAAAAGGTGGGTGAACAGACTGGGAAACGAGCGTGAAAAAGACGAAAGAAACGGCGGGATTGGCAATCAAAAATGTGTCTTTCAGTAGTTGATTTTTTTATATTCCAACGACAGTTTACAAAGAATTAATTGTATCTTTGCGACAGAACAAAGACTAATAACATTGAAAATAACTATGACAAACGTAACAAAATACTGGAAGAAGGCAGTCATGCCACTGCTTCTTTTCTATGTTATTGCGGTGGCATGCAGACTCGTTTCGCTTTACGTCTTACCCCGTCTGTTCCCCGACAGTTGCTGTTCCATAGCCTTGCAGCTATGTGAAGGAGTGGGTCCAGCACTGGGAGGTGTGGTGGTAATGGGCATCTTTAAGAAGAAGTTTTTCTGTTCCATAGCAGGTAAATCATGGATACGCAGCCTTGCGTGTATCGTCTTCCCCACCCTGCTCTTTCTCATTTTCGACACGCATCATGGGCTAAGAACCTCCTTGGTGTTCTTAGGTTGCACGCTCTATGCTTTCCTTGAGGAAGTGGGTTGGCGTGGTTATCTAACGGGAGAGCTTGCAGCAATGCGCCCGATAAAACGTATCCTGACCATTACTGTCTTGTGGTTTTTCTGGCATTTGAACTTCTCTTTCAACATGAGTGGACTGATATTCTTCGCCATCTTACTGTTGGCTTCCTGGGGATTGGACCGGTTTGCACACGACACACGGTCTCTTCTGCTATGCGCTTGTGCCCATGGCATCTTCAATCTCTTCAAACATGGCAATGGAATCTTAGACAATTACCTGACGATTTCCTTGCTTGTGATATCCATTCTGTCGTGGTTCGTCATTTGGTATTGTCCCTTTAAGAAGAAGACTACTGCGCCTTAGCCGTCTTTTTTACGAATCACGAAGCAGGGAAAGACCAAGAGCGGTACGCCCTATCGGGTCAGACTGAGTTTCAGACTGACACCGAAGTCGTGCGTTGTGGTAGGATAACTGCCCGATGACAACAGTGGAGAGTTGATCTGCAGGTCGTAATAGAGGCTCGCCGTAACCAACCTACTCAGTGTATAGTCGCCCATAAAGGAGAACTTAAAGGCAGTGTTACCACTTGATGCTGCCGACGACAGCGATGCGATGTCACGTGTCAGCGATGCCTGCTGACGATAACTCATATCGAGACGGAGGTTCAAATCACGGTTCACCCCACCATTCTTATTCGCCGAGTTATTGTCATTCTGATTGTTATCATTCTGCTTTTTCTTGCTCTTAACCACCCTTCGCGTTCCCGTATTGAAGAGATTGAAGTTATTTATCCTGTATCCTATGCCGATAACCCAGTCCTTTGACGTTGCTTCATTGAGCTGAATACTCGTCATTGAGAGCGAAAGGACACGCGTCTGGCGGTACTCCAGACGTGCCGTAAGGTCATTCTGCAACGTCACATCTACTCCGAGCAACGGTGAGAAAGCCTCATTGATGCTCACTTGTGAGATGTTATACATTGAACTTGGCAACGGATTGCCCGTTGTAGCATCGGTGATGAAGCCCAAACCGTTCATGTATTCCTGCCAAGTACTGTAACTCTGGTAAGAGCCAATGGCAAAGATACTGCGATAAGCATGGTTGATATTGATGCTCTTAAACAGTGTCTCGAAGAACGGCAGGCGTGACAATCCACTGTAACGTATGGTCCAGTTCGGCAGCAGACTGCGTAAAGTAGGGAATAACTTCAGTCCGTTACCACCCATACTGGTGTAGGCATTAAGGAAAGCAGGTATCATTACGTCCGCACTATACTTGTTTACGGCTCCGTTTGCAGGGTTATATGTTCCTCCACCATAGGCTGCTGGATAGGTAGAACCTTGATATCGAGCCTCAACAAGCCCACGATATTTCTCGAGCGAACCCACGAAACGGTCGAAGGTAGCACTGTGATACCCGTTATTAGCATCCCCCTGACTTTCGAAAGCCGTACCCAGAGAGAGCGTTGTCATGGTCAGCGTACCACTTTGCGTGGTAGGATTGCCAGCATACATATACTGAATGCTGCGTGAGGTGGTCTCTGTCCGACTGGCAGTAAGGTCAATCTTAAAGTCTCTGAAAGGCTCTAACGTAACGCGCAACTGCAGATCTTCGGTCTTATTGGTCGTTGCTGGCGTAGCAACACTGTCATTAACGAGCAGCCAATTATTGTTACGAGCCTTGCCAATGTAGTCGTCATCAATGAGACCAAAGGCGAAATCGAGTCCCGGAGACATGGCTCCCGTTCCTCTTCTCTGCCCGAATGCCTTCCCGACAGTAGGCATGAAGCCCGGCAAAGCCATGGCATACTGGTTCCGATAAGAGACACTTGCATTACGAACCATCATCAATGCACGTGCAACACACTGTGCCGTCTTGTACCATCCCTTGTTCTCGAGTGGCTCCTTCGGTGTCACGGTGAGCTTCATACGTACGGCAGAGTCAGCCTTGTTATAGACCTTCACCTGGTTATCGCCCACCTTCTTCCACTTTATCTGTATACTCTTTCCTGTTGCATCCTTGGCAGATACCATGAGTCGTTTGGTGTGTTTACCATGTGAGATGACAACGGCTGAGTCGGCATTGATGGTTATCTCCTGTTCAAAGCTCCGCTTATTCTTCGGCAGTTCCTTCTTCTTATTGTCCTGTTCCTCCTTCTTTTCCTTCTCTTTCTTCTTCTTTTCCTCCGGCGTCATTGGCTTCTTCGGCTGTAGACGAGGCTTTGTACGATTGAAACGCTCGTTGGTTTTCTTAAGGAAAGGAACGTGATTATAGAGTCTTTCGAAGTTGAATGACCCGTTGATATTGAGCATTCGGTTGCTCGTAATCGTATTTCCGAGTGACGTACCATCCTCCAAGTCCGTTCCACGTACCCACGTGTATGCCGCAGTATAGGTGGCATCAGCATTCACCCAGTCGAAGGCTGGAATGAGATTGAGTGGCAACTGATAAGAAAGAGTGAAGTTCTGTTGATAGTCAAGTGGTGTTCCGAAGTGCTTGATACTTGTCCAAACAGAGTCTTTCCACGCCGTATATCGGTCTGGATAGAGGTCCTTATTGACAGGTGTATACGGCTCTTCAATCTCCGCATGGGTAGCACTCTGGAAGTTCATGTGCAGGTTTCGTGTCAGATCCCACCGCAAAGCGAAGTCACGATTCCACAGGAATTGTGAGTTAAAGGTCAATGGCAGCATGTTATTGACCGTTGCTTCCATGTCACGTTCCTGTAGTTCGTAGTAGTTTCGGAGCATCTCCGTGTTGAAAGTGATGTTCTGTGGCAACCAGTTGAGCCCGAAGTTCTTAAGGATATCAAACCATCTTGACTTCCCTTTGATGATTTTTCGGAACGGTTCCCATGTCTTATACACTGGAGTCCACGTATAGTTGACGGCTCCACGCCAGTTGTCTTCGTTCTCATAGACCGTTGTCTCACCCGTAGTATGTGAGTGTGAATGACTGTAAGAGAAGGAGAAGTTGGCAGGATCGTACGGCATTGGATGGCTCGTCGTTTGTATTCCGACACGTACATTAGACAAAGAGAAGTTCGTTGTCAGGCGTTTTGTCACCGCAATGGACTCTATGGAGTCGCGTTCCTGTCGGTTGGCAGCACCTTCCAAGGCGTCTTTCAGCTCCATATCTGTGTCGAGTGGGTTATACTTAGGACGGCTTTCGCTCTTCGTAACACTATAATATAAAGGTGCAGAGACCTTCGCTTTGTCGGGGAAGAACTTACCTAACTCAAGGCTTGTGGTGACTGAGACGTCCGTTTTGGTCTCTTGTTGCCGCTCATTGACGCCTTGTTCAATACCACCAAAGCCATCCGTGCTGTGGCTGGCATTGATGTCTACGGTACCAAAGTCGGACAACTGGAGATTCAACTGCCCACGTGCAGCCCATCCACCTTCGTTGTTAAACTCTAACAAACGCAATTCGTTCACCCATACCTCACCACTTTTCTGACTACTTGCGAGGTTTCGAACACCGATGATCATCGTCTTCACCTCTCCCAACGTTGGGTTACCCATGATCGTAACACGATTGGCAGGGTGCTCAGCGTCGTATATTGAGAACGGACGATTGTAACTTGCAGTACCTGCTCCACGTGCTTGGTTGCGTTGTTTCTTCACCGATGTGAGCAGCTGTAGGGGTATATCCATCATGTTTTCCTCTGGCCATACAGCCTTACAGCCCTCTGCTGTGTAGGTATCATACCATCCTGCAGGGGTTAGTTTCAGAGGTATCTCATACTCATAGTAGTTGTTTTTATAGTCGGAACCCAACCGAACGAACACTGCCAGCTGGTTATCAGTAAGGTTAGTGGTGTTCTGTTCGAAGGCATTGGCATGTACAAACATCTGCAGACGTTTGTATTGGCGCAGGTCAAGGGTCGTGTTTTTATATACAGCCTTCGACTCTCCAGTACCGAGATTGCTCACCGACATAGACAAAGCCTGCTCGTTTTGCTGAACAAGCTGTGGCTGACTTGGGTCCTGTCCACGGTCTATGCCTGGAGGAAGGGTGTAGTTTACAGGTACTTTATTGTTGTTTTCCTCAATGCTAACGGCGCTTACTGCCATCGATCCAGAGGTAGAGGCAGCGTTGGTAAGGTTCTGTGTGTACTGTCTCCACTTACCACTTACGAGGTCGAACGTACCAAAACGCAGTACAACAGGCTTCTCAAAGTCGGTCAAGAACATACGCATGAAACGTATACTGGTGAAGTCGCTGATGTTACCCACACGCTTTTGGAACTCCTCCAATGGGATTCTGAACTGGTACCAGGTCACCGTTTCGGATCCACCTTTGCGTAGTGCGGCAGATGCTGTACGCTTATCCACGATGAAGTTCCTACCCACGACGAGGTCCTGTGGTCGGATACTGATATGATATTGATAGTATTTCTCATACTCATTCAGCGTATAATCCTGGTTAATATCCTCCACATCAGGTGTCGTTTTATAGGAAGTATCGTATCGTTCGTTGTTGTTATCGTTGTCAGGAGAGTTGCCTTGTGGGTTGTTGATACGCTTATAACGCTCCAAGATGGATGCCTTCTTGGCATCCCAATCCGACCCACGGAAGTAATGATAGTCATCATTTGAAGGGTCAGCCCATATAGAATCGAACACAGCTTGGTTCGTTCTGGCTCTTGCAGCAGTGAGAAAGTTCTGATAAGAAGCGAACTGTTGCTCCTCTTCATTCGTCAATCCGTCCAGACCTATGTCCTGTTTGGCTCTGCTTCCCTTTGATGTTGCGAAGGCATAGGTGATGGTTGACTGTGTAGGAATGCGTCCCCACTGCGTCGTTGTCCATGAAGAGCTACCGTCAACAGGCATTCCACTCTCGTAAAACTTCTTCCCATCCTTAAGAATATCCTCTGAAACCTCACCTAAATCGATGTAGAAATCACCGCCATAGTGGCTTGCGTCGGGCTGAAGGTTCGAATAAATGAAGGGATCTAACATCCAAAACTCAATGTATTCGATGTTAGCTGCCTGGAAATCATTGGTATCGAGCTTGCGCATCATACCTCCCCAAGTACCTCTTGGGTTAGTAAGTCTACCGTTTGCATCGATGTTTGGATTGAAGTTATAGGGTCCTCTCTCCGTTGGATAGTACGCAAGATTGAGCACATTCAGCGTTGATATGGAGCCAGTATAGTTCAGGTCACGGTTCGGGAAGAGCTCTCTGACAGGCACTTCACGCACATAATGGTTCGAGAGTTGCTCAAGGTCGCTCTTGATATGCCCCGGTGTGAGTGAGCTACTACGGCGTGTGAACAACGGATCGATGTTATACCATGCCAGAAGACTGCGGTTAAAGCCACTGCGAAGGCTTGTCTTATCCGTTGATTCTGGGAAGTCTGACGGTACACTTGAGATGACCCACGACTTCGGTTGACTCACGTCGATGGTGTTCTTTGTCCCCTCGAAGTCATCCAGATACGAAGCATTGTTCTGTGTTCCCTTGCTTTGTCCGGCAATAAGCTGGGCAAATTCTGCCGAGAACGTTATGTAAGAAGGCTGTGTAACATGCAAGAATGGAATCTTATTCAGCATATTCGTCAGCCATTGGCTTTCCTTTTTCCAGTTGATATTCAGTCCCCAGATGGTGTTATTGAGTGGTTCTGCACCCATATTCACCTTCGTTGTCAGTGGTTGTTCAGACAGATGCATGAACGTACCACCAATCTGAAAGTCCTTAGAGAAGTCATATTCCCAGTTCAAACCAAGCATTGTCTTGCGCTCTTGTTGGTAACTGCTCTGGCTTTCCAGCGATACGTTGACAGCTGTTCCGGCATCAATGATACTCTGATTCAGTATCGTTACCTCTCCAGCACTGTAGTCAACGCTGTAATCAGAACCCTCTGTCAGGGTGACACCACCGGCTGTTACGACCACCGAACCTTGTGGAACGTTATATGCACCGAGTGAGATGATGTTGGCAGCCGTACCCCGATACTGTCCAACAAGCATGTATTTATCTTTCTCTGCAATCTGTTTTGCAATGGTTTTTGTGGAGTCGTAGAGCTCGGAGAAGACGTATTTATTGGCGATATTAGCTGCTACACCTTTCGCAAGGAGTGCCTTTCGGAGTCCTTCACCAAAGGGTTCAGCCAGCGGGAAGAACACTCTTCCGTTGTCAACGGTGTACCCTTCCACGTAATCGAAGTATCCATTGGCATGCGGATTATTGTTATTATCCAAGCGGTCAGCGCCAAGAAGGCGGATGATAGGCTGACTTTTCACTTGTGGTTCGGGGATATAAGAGAGATAAACACCTGTGGTATCACTCTGATACTTGACGTCTAAGCGGAATTTATCACGTTCAATGTTTGTCGAAAGGTAGTAGACGTTCTTCATCATCAGGTCCCAGTTGCCCTGTTTCGGGTTGTTACTGGTGTTCTTCAGTGACTTTACGAAGAGTGCTTCATTGATATCTGTACGGTCACTGGCGAACTCTCCCACCTGATAAGTTACTCCTCCATAGGTATATTCATAGGCTACTGCCAACACTTGGTCGGTCTGCAGCCCACTACGAAGTGAGATATAACCCAGCGCATTATTGACAGTATACTCCGAACTGCTGAGCAATCGGGCATTGGCAAGCTTCTCATAGTCGTTTCCACCCACCAGTCCTGCACCGTCAAGGATGCTCGTCACCTGGTCAATGTTACGTGCTGCGGGATAGCCTTGTGCGATGGTGGCATACTCGGTGTTGGCATTGTTGGCAGGAACAGGGCCTGTTCCGGCACCCCAAAGGTCGGTACGACTGACCTTTGTGTTCTCACCTAAGTCGGTCAAAGCAACGATATTACGGGTGTTACTGGTCGTTCCTGTCTTGTTAGTAACCCATATCTCCACACGGTTGATGGTTATTCCCGTGGTAAGGTTGGGTAAAGTCTTCATCGCAGCATCGTAGTTGTTACGGAAATACTGCGAGAGGAAGAAGTGACGGTTGTCCTCATACTCCGTAGCATCAATCTCAAAAGGAGTGAGTTGCTTACCTCCTCGTGAGCTAACGCTTTTGTTTGAGCTCTTCTTCTGCGACAGAACGGTCTGCAGTTTCAGCTTTCCGAACTGCATATCGGTACGTATACCGAAGAGGGATGTGGCTCCCTGAACAAGCGAGTTATTGGATGGGAAGGACACGTTACCACCTTCAACGAGCTTGATGATCTCGTCTTCTTTCCCTTCATACTTCAACTTGAAGTTCTGAGTATCAAAGTCAAACGTGGCGTCAGTGTTGTAGTTGAGGTTCATATTCACCTTATCTCCCACCTTACCATTGACGTTTAAGTTGATCTTTTCATCGAAGTCCATTGCCGTAGTACGGCGGTTTCGGATTGGTAATGAGGGATTATCGATGTTCTTTATGTTTCCTCCAAACTTCAGTTCTGCCGTTCCCTGTGTCTTGATACGTACACCACCGGGACCGAAAATCTTCTCTGCCGGACCCAGAGAGAAGTGCATATCGGTGAAATCAAACTTCTCTTTGCCTTTCTTTTGGAGTATTTCCTGGTTCTTAGAGCGGTAATAATCGGAGAAACTTCGCTTCTCACTCCACTTCCGATACTCCTCTGGCGTCATCATGATAGGGGCTGTCACATAGGTGTTCCCAATCTTATTGCCAATGATGTATCGGTCGAGTGTATCGTTATATTCCACGGTCTGCCGCATGTTCTCCGGACGGCTGAGGTCGGTGGAGTTCTCTTTCAGGTCATCATAGGTGACAGGTGAGGTGCGTTGCACCTTCCATCGCGGGTGTAAAAGGGAGTCTGGGATCTTCTCATCGTCAATCTCCACGTCAATTTTCTTCGCCTTTTTCACCGTGTCTGGTGGTGCAATGGTGGTCAGAATCTTCTCTATTGAAGCGACACCAAAGGCCTCACGCCCCCAGCTCAACAGACAAACGCTGCCAAGGAGGACGACAAGAAGGAGGAATATGTAATGGTATCTTTTCAAAAGCGATTGCGAATCACACTTTACTTAATCATCTTCAGAGCCATCTTTACAACCTGTTCAACAGGAAGATCGGGCTGTTCAGTCAGAATACTGACCACAACCTTTGCCGAAGGAGCAGGAGAAAAGCCCAACATTGTCAATGCACTGACGGCTTCATCCTTGATTCCTGCATCAACAGCAGGCGTCCCCGGCTGACTACTTACATGTAGTTCGTCGGCTATTCCGCTCTGCATGATCTTGTCTTTGAGGTCGACAATGATGCGCTGTGCCGTACGAAGTCCGATGCCTTTCACTGTTTTCAGCATCTTTTCGTCACCGTTTGCAATGACATTGCACAGTTCGGCAGGCGTCAAGGACGAGAGAATCATACGTGCAGTGTTGGCTCCTACACCCGAAACGGTAATCAACAACTGATAAAGTGAGCGTTCCTGCTTCGTTGCAAAGCCGTAAAGCGTGTAGCTATCGTCACGTCCTCCCGCCATAATTGCCTCATGCACAAAGAGTTTCACAGCCGTTTTACCTTGTATAGCACTATAAGTATTAAGTGAAATGCTCAACGCATAACCCACACCATGTGCTTCAACAACAGCCAAAGCAGGTGTAAGTTCGGTGAGTTCACCCTTGATGTATTCTATCATAATTCAAAATTCTTCACCTTGAGAAGCCCAAGGTGTGGTTGTATATACGGCATTTAAAACGTATATAAATAGTTTTTTATTGTAGGTTAATCACAAAAACTTCAGCTCCATTCAGTCTTTTTAAGGTCTGAATTCATGCTTTAACTGAAATAATGGTATTGCCTTTTGAAGAAATTCTCAATGTCTGTGACTAATGTTGGGTGCTCGTTGAAGTATCACTTCATCATCAAAAGGGAGGGTATCCTACTTACAAAATATAGTCATATACGGGTATTCTTCTCCTCAGAAGTTCCTCCTTAGAGACGTCTGACAGTACAAAGTCATTCTTGCTCTTTTGGCTATCTCCCTGCTGTTTTTGTCTAAGATCTACCATATCCGTATATGTTTATATCTATTTTTACGGTGCAAAGATAGGTGAAACTTGGTTTATAAGCAAGTAATATGCAGCTTACTTTATGGTTTTTAATTGTTTCTTACGGCGTTTTCCATCGCCCCAAAGTGATCCACGGACAACTTCGTTGCATCCTTTCAACCATGTTTTCTCTCTATAGAAAGCCCACCTTCACGCTCCGTGATGGGAGAGAAGACTAAACGGAAAGGGATTCATTACCCATCCTAACACGCTCAGCAGAGAGGTAAGATGCACAGATGAAGCAAGAAGAAAGGCTGCACAGTGTCCTTTCTGGACAATAAATTCATAGGGAACGGATGTGTTTTCTGGATTTAAACGATAGGGGAAAAATTACTCTTTTCCCCTATCTTAGTTTGAAATTAGTTTGCTGTCACTTTTAACATTTCGTGTAACCACCTCATGTATAATGGGTTATACGACTACGAAAGATGACAGGAATGACAACAAAAGTGATTCTTCTCACTGGCTTCATCCCAATCCCTTACCCATCAACGCACGTGCCTTCATCATAAAAAGACGCACTTACGCCAATGCGGTTGTGGCCACACAGCCTTCAGAAGGGTAAAGAACCATCCAGGAGAGGTGCTGCAACCGTTGTCTGCTCATGCTCCAACAGGCGAAGATCAGCTATATGGTGAGCCAGATCATCACGTCTACTCAACAGTTCAAGTTCCTCTCTCCTACCCCGTGACATCCTGCAAAACTCCTCTTCCTGCTCTATTCCGGCAAAACGACGACCACAAAGATTGGCTGCAATACCCGTAGTACTGGAGCCACTAAAGGGGTCGAGAACCCAGTCACCGGGGTCAGTGGAAGCAAGAATGATACGGGTCAGCACACTCAAAGGCTTCTGTGTAGGGTGTTTTCCCTGCGACTTTTCCCATCGTCCGATAGCGGGTAACCGCCACACATCCGTCATTTGCTTGTCACCATTGAGATGTTTCATCAGTCGGTAATTGAACTTATGCGGCACACGTGGTAGCTTCCGAGCCCAGATAATAAACTCTGTTGAATAGGTAAAGAACCTACAAGAGATGTTACATGGTGGGTTTGTCTTCTGCCAAGTGATGACATTCAGAATCTTATAGCCCAGTTCCGTCAGGCAGTTAGCCACGGAGAAGATGTTATGATACGTCCCACTGATCCATATCGTACCGTTGTCTTTCAGCTTATCACGGCACAGTCTGAGCCACTCACGGTTGAAAGTCATCAGCTCTTCGGGGCTCTTTCCCTTGTCCCATGACCCTTTATCCACACACACTACATGCCCACTCTGCAACGAAATACCACCATTGGAGAGGAAGTAAGGAGGGTCTGCAAAGATCATATCAAACTTAAAATCAAACTCACGAAGCAGCTTGAAACAATCGCCATGAGCAAGGAGAAAGTCGGAATTCGGTGATGAATAGTAGGGCTGTATCATTACATTTCATACGATGGTATCACATCATCTTTAGGAGTTTCTTGTGGAACTGGTAACCCAAACTCATGTAAAGGTATATATGTAAAATAGTATCTACAGTTTACACTTATAACATAATCTAATACATCCTTATATTGTTCGTGATGAAACCAATCACTGAGTACATAACAATACTCGACCTTATAATTAAGTTTAGAGAATAATTTTATATACTCTTTCCGCTTAAAATCACAAGTTTGTAGCTTCTCATCAACACTTCCACTAACCTGTTGATATTTTACTTCAATAATAAACACAGTATTATTAACGATTACATAAATGCAACCATCTGGTAAAAGCTTTTTAGAGATATGCTGTTTCCAATCAATATTATTACTTTTTAAGAAACCATATAACTCATGTTTCTTAAAAAATCTGGCAACTAAATCTCCATGATAAAAAACTCTCGTACCTTCTACTTTATACCCTTCTTTACTATTTAGGAAAACTTTTAAATCAGTTTTTGCCTCATAAAGTAAACCAGTCTGGGTATTTGAACCACCAGTACCACCTTTAATCATAATTTATTATTTACTATTAGTTCTTGCACACACCCCATCATAATATCCCAAAGCATACGCTGCATGAGGACTCTTGTGTCTCTGTGAACCAGCCTGACTGTCTTCTAAGCCAGATAGGACCTTGTCGATATCAAGCTTTTCTTTTAGAGAGTACCCTGCTTTATAGCCCTCCTCATAAGCACATGCAGCACATTTATGCCGTCCAACACCACCTTGATCATAAGGTAAATTACTCATAATGTCTGATAAGTCAGAATGATTTTTTTTACATGCCATAGTTTTTATTCATTTATTAGGTTTATAAAATTAGTTATATCAGTCAAATTATAAATGTTAGGTATTATACTATATGCCTCCTGTAGTTTGTTCTTTGCGGACTTCCAACCTACACCATCGGTTATCCAAACGAACTCAAAGCCAGGCACACTATTAATCTTTGGTGCAATATCTGAATAAGAACGAGCCACTTCATTCAGTTTAGAACCACCTGTACTATAGAAGTTTACCTCTATTAAATACACCTTTTCACTCGTCTTAATAACAAAATCAAAACGTTTCTTATCCTCACCAAGAACTTTCGTTATGGTTGGCCATTCACTTGAATAAACCTCTCTACGGAACGTAATGCCATGATCAGTAAAGACGTTAGCAACTAAGTTGCCCATGATATCTCCGCTTCTATTCTTGCGAGCATTAGTATCCAGACCTGTTTCTATACCGAAAACATAATCAACAAGGTCTTTAATCTTACCCTCACATAATACTTTTGCAAGACCAGTTTCCTCCAAATACTCCATAACCCCATCTATACTATCAAAGTACCGATCGAGAAAAACACAGTCGCCATCAGAACTAAGCACGACCTTTTTGCCGCCACTTCTTACTGCTATCAGTAGGTCCATGATTTTAAAAGCTGTTTTATCTCTCTGCCAAATCGTCTCAACACTTTGACGAAGGTTTGTAGATCCAATAAGACTGTTAAGCATACAGAGACTTAACTTAATGTCATTTACGTTGTTTTCAATCTTTTTAAAGTCGCAAAAGAAATCTAAGGTTTGATTTGTCTCCCGTAGTTGAGACATGAATCGTTCAAAGTTTTTTTCCATATTCTAATTGGTTTTCAGCTATTAAAGTTGATTGATTATTAAATGAATATTGTTCTACACATGGGTAATTGTGTACAAGTATCTCTGTCAATTTTCCTCTTTTATTAGGGTTAGCATTGATACTACGAGATGCCCATACGCGTTCTATCTGATAATCTTTATAAAGGATATCAAAGAAATTGTCACTCTCCGTCTTGCCTTTACAGTCAGAGTTACTTAGCATAAAAGAGTATCCCGCATTATTAATTCTGTCACAATACTCCTTCAACCTTATCTGTGCATCATCATTAAAGGACTCTTTCGTGTAGTCATTGAAGCTTGACGTATCACTTAAAGGGCGATAAGGAGGGTCAAAATAAAACAAAGTATTACCCTTTGCATAGTTAAATGTCTCCTCAAAATCACCATTCAGTATTTCTACACGTTGCAAAAGCTCACTATCTTTCCTAATGGTTTGTGGGTCACATATCATTGGATTCTTGTATTTCCCAAAAGGAACATTGAACAATCCAGACTTGTTAACCCGATATAAACCATTAAAACACGTTCTATTTAAGAAGATAAACTTTGTCGTGTTATCTACAGGTGCAAGGTTCTTTTGGTTATATTGCTCACGCACAGACATGAAAAAAGATTTGCGTTCCTCCTCTTCTTTTATAGAAAGATAGTACTCTTCTATGTCCTTCAATGATAAAATGAGTTCTTCTGCATTGTCACGAATCGTTTGATAGCATGTTGTAAGATCCGTATTTATATCGTTTATCACAGCATGTTTGATGTTCGGGAAATGCTGAAGCATATAAAAAAGCATGGCTCCCCCACCTACAAATGGCTCTATATAAGTGGTATCTTTCCAACAACAGAAGTCCTTTGGAAGCAGGTTTGTCAACTGTTCTATCAGCTGTCCCTTACCTCCTACCCACTTAATGAACGGCTTTGCATTATCTGTTTTTTTCATACTATCTTCTACTTCTTTATACAAAGGTCATTAAAAGGTGAGATAACGCCAAAGAAAGGATCATTGTTTAAGTTTTATGATCATAAAAGATCACATTTACAAAACAAACTTTAAAACGGCGGGGCATGTCGTTTGAGATGCTTCTTATGGGCAGTACGGTTATGTATTCATGCCCACGAAAGTGGGAAAAGGGTGACGGGAATGGGGCGGATGACAACAGGGTGAGGGCGGGGAAAGGATGGGATAAACAGGATGGGAGGGTGATGTGAGGAATAAGAAATAACCTTACAAAAAACAAAGGGGTGTTGATGGCAAAACGAAGGATAATGGTGAAAAACGGAGTTTGTAACCTCCGCAGTATCAAGAGGTTACAAAGAGGCTTGTAAAAGGTGCCCTTTTGCGTTGTAAAAGATGCCCTTTTACACGTCAAAAGATGCCCTTTTACATTGCAAAAGGGCATCTTTTAGAACGCAAAAGGGCG
>ERZ772786.657-NODE-657-length-14051-cov-3.731137_pt1 | contig 14051 bp, 9 predicted proteins | sample MGYA00511473_ERZ772786 | MGnify/ENA primary metagenome ERZ772786 (study PRJEB29015, sample SAMEA2738025) | human oral metagenome | biome: human oral; feature: human-associated habitat; material: saliva | place: China | collected 2252 ...
TTTTTTATTGTGAAAACTTGATTGATGGTTCGATATTACTTCATAGAATCAAATTTTTGTAAGGGGAGGCAATAACATGCTGAAAAAAATGATTTGTAGAATTATTCTGTCTGTAGTGATGATGTTCACTATCCTATTCCAAAGGGCAGGTCTTAATGTCTATGCTGCAGGTACGCCTAGAGAGGTGAGTGCTAGAGTAACATCATTTAAGATCTTGGATAAAGATAAACGAGAAGGAGTACCTATTTGGTTTACTGACTCTTTCTATCTATCAATGGATTGGGATGCGAGCGGAAATGGAACAAACTTGAAAGAAGGTGACTATTTCGATATTACATTGCCAGATAAGATGAAGTTTCCAAGTGATACAACAAAGAGGGACTTTGATATTCTTGGAGAAGATGGAACTACAGTCATTGCAAAAGCGCATGTAACGCCAGGTCCTAATAATAATATTGGTGGTAAGGTACGCGTTACATTTACGAATTGGGTTGAAGGAAGAGAAAATGTTAAGGGTAATATTTTCCTTGCGTCTAAATTCCAATATTCTAGTGAACAATATGATAAAAATAACACATATGACATCGTTGTAAATGGTCAAGTTAAATCCGTAACTGTTAAAATGATAGGTCCTCATATTGTGAGTGATGATGAACTTCTAGCAAAATATGGTACAAAAGCAATTAAATGGGAAAATGGTCAGAATGTTGTTATTGAAGATCAGGCTGAATGGTATGTTCGTGTTAACTACCGTCAAGCTCATTTAGTTAATGCTGTGATTACAGACCATCTAACAGGTGGTGCAGGAAATGAAACATATGTTCCTGGTAGTTTTAAGTTATACCAAGTTAGATTTAGCAATACTGGTGATATTGATGAACCTAGAATTCTAGTTGACATATCTAATAAGCTTACGATTGCACCAGACAAGAAGACATTTACACTGAATCTTGGTGAAGTAAACGGTACACAGTATCGTCTTGTTTATAAGACAACTTATACACCAGGTACAAAGTTAATTAATAACGTTAGAATTACTGCTAATAACTATGATGCTACAACCCATGGAAGCCACCAATCTGAAGATTCAGGCGGAACTGGAACAGGTAACATGGCGAATAAGATCAAGTTGATCAAAGTTGATGCGGATGATAACTCTATTGTCTTAAAGAATGCAGTATTTGAAGTTACAAAACCAGATGGAAGTAAGTTTGAACTTACAACAGGTGCAGATGGAACAATCACTTCTTCACCACTCGTGTCTGGAACATATAAAATTAAAGAAAAGACAGCTCCGGCTGGCTATCAATTAAATACTGATGAATATACATTGGTTGTAAGTCCTACAAGTAATGCAATTCAAACTGTTAAGGATGAACCTATTAGAACTTCCGTTAAGGCTACAAAACAATGGGTAGGCCCGATTGGATCAGCTGTTACAGTACATCTTTATGCAGATGATGTAGATACAGGTAAGACAGTTACATTGAATGCCGCAAATAACTGGGAAGATACATTCACTAACTTGAGAAAGTATAAGCCAGGAACAACTACTGAAATTAAGTACACTGTAAAGGAAGATGCTATCGCTAACTATAATGGAGTAGTCAGTGGTGATATGGCAACAGGCTTTACAATTACAAATACAAATACTGAAAAGACTACTGTCAAAGTTACGAAAGCTTGGGTAGGAACACCAGCTGCTTCTGTAACTATCAAGTTACTCGCAGACGGTGCAGAGAAGGAAACAGTTACATTAACTGCAACAGACAACTGGACACATACATTCACTAACTTAGATAAGTATGCAGCAGATGGTCATGAGATTGCATACACAGTTGATGAAACACCAGTTGCTGGATATACAAAAGATATTTCTGGAACAGCAGCTACTGGATTTACTATTAAGAACACAAACACTGCAACAATCAATATTCCAGTCACAAAGACATGGGTAGGTACTGCAGGAACTTCTGCAACAATCAAACTATTGGCTGATGGTGCAGAGAAGGAAACAGTTACATTAACAGCTGCAGATAACTGGACACATACATTCAGTAATCTTCCTAAGTTTGATACAACAGACGGTCACGAGATCGTTTATACAGTTGATGAAGTTGATGTTCCAAATTATACAAAGGGTATTTCTGGAACAGCAGCGACAGGCTTTACAGTTACAAATACAATCACAGGCAAAGTATCTATACCAGTTACTAAGGTATGGGTGGGACCACAAGCTTCTTCTGCTAAGGTAACTCTATTCGCGGATGGAGTTGAAAAGGATTCTGTAACACTAAATGCTGCAAATGGATGGGCACATACATTTACAAACTTGGATAAGTACAATAACGGTACAGAGATTGTTTATACAGTTACAGAAGAGCCAATCGCTAACTATGATTCAGTAATTACAGGTAATGCAGCAAATGGCTTTACAGTCACAAACACAAATACAGAAAAGACAGCTGTAGATGTTACAAAGACATGGGTGGGAACACCAGCAGCTTCTGTAACAATCAAGTTATTCGCAGATGGAACAGAGAAAGAAACTGTTACATTAACAGCAGCAGATAACTGGACACATACATTTGCAAACTTAGACAAGTATGCAGCAGATGGTCATGAGATTGTTTATACAGTTGATGAGACTCCTGTTACAGATTACACAAAGGCAATTTCAGGAGATGCAGCAAACGGCTTTACAATCACAAACACGATCACTGGTAAGGTGAATATTCCAGTTACTAAGGTATGGGTAGGACCAGAAGCTTCTTCTGCAAAGGTAACACTTTACGCAGATGGAGTTGAAAAAGATTCCGTCACACTTAATGCCGCAAATAACTGGGTACATGTATTCTCTAACCTCGATAAGTATAATAACGGTACAGAAATCGTTTATACAGTTACAGAAGAGCCAATCGCTAACTATGATTCAGTCGTTACAGGAGATGCAGCCAATGGCTTTACAGTCACAAATACAAATACTGAAAAGGTAGCAGTAGATGTGACAAAGAATTGGGTAGGACCTGCAACAGACTCTGTAACAATCAAGTTACTAGCAGATGGAGCAGAGGTTGAAAGTGCAGTCATTACAGCTGCAGAAAACTGGATGCATACATTCAGCAATCTACCTAAGTACGCTGCAGATGGACATGAGATTGTTTATACAGTTGATGAATATGATGTACCAAGTTACGTCAAAGCAATCGAGGGAACATCTACAACAGGCTTTACAGTTACAAATACGATCACTGGCAAGGTAGATATCCCAGTTACTAAGGTATGGGTAGGACCTGCAACAGATAGCGTTACAGTAAATCTATACGCTGATGGCGTTAAGGTTGATACAGTACAGCTAACAGCAGCTAATCAGTGGAAGCATACATTCGCTAATCTAGACAAGTATGAAAATGGACGTGAAATCGTATATACAGTTGATGAAGTATTAATCCCTGGATATAAGACAAAGATCACAGGTGATGCACAAACAGGCTTCACAATTACAAACTCCAAGGAGACACCAAAGACAGCAGACCACGTTAATCCGATGGCATATGCAAGCATCTTTGTAATCTCACTCATGGCAGCAATCATTACAATGATTGAAAAGAAAAAGTTTGCAAGATAAGAAAAATCTTGAGTAAAATCTAAATAAATAAGCAAGTATTTCTAGAAAACATGAAATACTTGCTTATTATTATAAAGCCATTAAAATGCGTGTTTATATATTGATATTTTCAACTAAATTATAAAAATGAAAGAAAATTTTAGCAAATGAAAATTATTTTGTTTGACAGATTCCAATGTATGCTTTAAAGTGTAGAACATACAAAAGCTGTGAAGAGAAAAGTAATTGCTTTAACACTTCTTAGAGAGTCCGGATAGGTGAAAGCGGATAAGTTAATAAGTAATGAAAATGGTCTTGGAGCTGTTGTGTCGATAAGTAGGCATGACCGGGTATTCCCGTTACAGGATTAGAGTATGTTGGTACTCGACGAGGTTGCTTCAGTGATGAAGTAATAAAACAAGGTGGTAACACGTGATGATATATCCCGTCCTTGCAGTATACGATTGTATATTGTGATGACGGGATTTTTGTATAGTACTTTACGCCAACACGATAAAGGTACGGGAGGAAAAGATGAATAAATTTATTAAAAAGTTTGCAGTAATTGCAACAACAATTTCCTTGCTTGCAGGATGCAGCGCAGGAAAGTCTAGCTCAACAGCTGAGACAACAACAGAGAAGAAGGTATTACGCTTCGGTCAAGCAAATGCAGGTACAGGCTTAGACATGCAGATTAGTACATCTTCTGGTGCAGCTTCAATTGCGGATGAAGTAACAGAGTCACTCTTACGTTTCAATGACAATAACGAAGAAGAACCAGTATTAATTGAAGATTTCCCAAAGGTATCTGAGGATGGTAAAGTATATTCCTTTACATTAAAGAAGGGTGTTTACTTCACAGATGGTACAGAATTACATTCATCAGATGTTAAGTACACATTTGAACGTATGTTTACACCTGCTACAGGTGCTAAGTCAACAACATACTTCTCAATGATTGCAGGTGCGAAGGACATGCTTGCAGGAAATGCTACAGAGCTTTCCGGATTTGAGATTGTTGATGATTACCACTTCAACATTACACTTGATTATGCATTCGCTCCATTCGTTAAGAACTTAGGAACTTCTTATGCAAATATCTTCCCTGAAAAGGCAACAAAGGAAGCAGGTGCTGCTTGGGGTACAGGTACAAACCTCATTGGTACAGGCCCATACAAGATTCAATCAAACGATGATACAACAGAAGTAGTACTTGTAAAAAATGAAAAGTATCACGGTGGTGATGTAAATCTTGATGAATTACATTTCCTTTACTATGATGATGCACAGACAAAGTTAATCGCTTATGAAAATGGTGATATCGACTTAGCTGATTTACCAGCAAGTTTATTAGAACAGTATCAGTCTTCTCATGGTGATGAAATTCAGTCATACCATCCATTAGGAACATCATTCATCTCATTAAATCTTAAGAGTGAATATATCTCTGATGTAAATGTACGTAAGGCAATCTCACTTGCTATCAACCGTGAAGAATTAGTTAAGACAATTCTTGCTGGTGCTGGTATTCCTGCAACATCATTCTTGAACAACCAGATTTCTGGTCATGATGATTCAAGAAAGGTATTAGAATACAATCCTGAAGCTGCTAAGAAGTTATTAGCTGAAGCAGGTTACAGCAATGGAATCTCACTGACAGCTGAAATTCGTGAAGCAGATAAGACAGTATTTGATGCATTACAAGGTTATTTAGCTGAAGTTGGTATCCAGTTAACATTGAATATTGTTGATAACGCTACATGGAACTCTGATCGTGCTGCAGGTAACCTTGCATTAACAGGCATGACTTGGAATGCGTTATATCCAGATGGTGACTTCCAAATGTATAACTACTTCTACTCAAAGAACTCTGTAAATCGTGGTGTGTTCTATGATAACCCAGCGTATGATGCAGCGTTAGATAAGGGTAGAGCTTCTACAGACGAAAAAGAACGTGCAGAATTATATAAAGAAGCAGATAAGATTCTTACATTCGACGACTATGCATGCATACCTCTATACTATCCACAGAGCCAATTCATTGCGAAGTCATACGTTAAGAACTTTACAGTAGGTAACTTAATCTACCACTTCTGGAACGTAGACATTGATGCACAAGCAGCAGCAAAAGAACAAAAGTAACAAACATTAGGATAGCAGTCTGTGTGTGGTTACATACACAGACTGTATTTCTGTTATTGATGAAAGGATATAGGCATGGGTAAATATATTTTAAAAAGAGCAGTGCTAGCAGTAATGATTATCTTTGCGATTTCCTTACTTACATTTATCGTTTTGAATGTAATTCCAGGAGACGTCGTAGCCGCAATGCTTGGTGAATTTGCAAGTAAAGACGCAATTGAAACTGCTAGACACCAACTAGGTCTTGATGTGCCTTTGCCACTCCAATATTTGCGTTGGTTACAAGGCCTACTTACAGGAAATTTAGGCACTAGTTACTTCCAACGTAAAGCAGTATTAACTTTAATTTTACAAGCATTTAAATATACATTTGTGATGGCGATTGCGGCATACATTATCGCAATCGTAATCGGATTATTATTTGGTGTATTAGCAGCGGTATATCACAATCGTATTATTGATCGTATTCTGATGTCGCTTTCTGTCTTTGGTATCTCAGCGCCATCGTTTTGGATTGTGATTATCTTACAGATTTTTGTTGGTTTGAAACTTGGCTGGTTTCCAGTATCAGGTGTGAAATCTGCAATATGGTGGGTATTACCGTCATTTTCGCTAGGCATTCGATCTGCCGCATCAATTGCACGTGTTACACGTACGTCGATGTTAGAAGTAATGAAACAGGATTATATCCGTACAGCATTTGCAAAGGGTATTAGTTATCCAAGAATCATCTTCTTCCATGCATTCCGAAATGCGTTAATTCCAATTATGACGATTCTTGGAAATGACTTTGGTGTGTTACTAACAGGATCGATGATTACCGAGAATGTATTTAATATTCCAGGTATTGGTAAGTTATTGATTGATGCAATCAATCGTCGTGATATTCCGCTTGTACAAGGCGGTGTCATCTATGTGGCAGCGATATGTGTACTTGTATATTTTGCGGTAGATATATTATATGCAGTTGTTAATCCAAACATACGTTTAACAAAGGAGGTTAACTAATGAAGAAAAATAATTTCTATAGTGAATCCTTCCAACGTTTTTGTAAAAATAAAGTCGCAGTTGTATCAGCACTCATTCTAATCAGTTTGATTATTATTTGTTTTATCGCTCCACTTATTACTAGTTATGACCCTGAAAAGCAAGCATTGTCAGAGCGTCTATTATCACCTAGTTTAAAGCACTGGTGGGGTACAGACCAGTATGGTAGAGATATCTTTACACGTTGTGTGTATGGTTGTCGTGTATCACTATCAGTAGGTATTATTTCGCAATTAATTGCGACAATTATCGGATACTTTATGGGTGTTACAGCAGGCTATGTCGGTGGTAAAACAGATGACGCAATTTCATTTGTAATGCAGGTATTTTCTTCGTTTCCATTTTTGTTATTTGCGATGGCATTAATGTACGCATTAGGACCAGGTATTACAAATCTATATATCTCACTGGGTTTATTGAGTTGGGCAAGTACTGCCAAATTAATTCGTGGGCAAGTAATGCAGCTAAAGGGCCAAGAATACATTCAAGCATGTAAGGTAGATGGTGGCTCAACATTACGCATTATCTTAAAGCACTTATTGCCAAACTGTATTCCAATGTTAATTGTATCGATTACATTAGGTATTCCTAGCGCAATCTTATCGGAAGCTAGTTTAAGTTATTTAGGTTTAGGCGTACCTTCACCAAAGCCAAGCTGGGGATCGATGATTGCGGAATCACAGGATTTTATTCGTAGTAATACGTATTACAGTTTATTCCCGGGTTTATGCATTATTGTTACAGTAATGGCCTTTAATATGATGGGTGATGGCTTACGTGATGCCTTAGATCCTAAATTACGTATTTCAAGAGGTGAACTATGAGCCAAAATACAGTATTAGAGATTAAAGACTTAGAAGTAGAACTCTTGTCAGAAAAGGGGCCACTTCCAGTCATCGATAAAGTAAATTTATCTATCAAAGAGGGCGAAATTGTAGGTATCGTAGGTGAAAGTGGTTGTGGTAAATCCATGCTAGCATCTGCGATTATGAATCTACTGAATTCACCAGCACAGATTGCGGCTGGTACTATCTTCTATGAGGGTCAGGATATGACCACACTTAGCTCTAAAGAATTTCAAAAAATTCGTGGAAATGAAATTTCAATGATTTTCCAAGAGCCAATGACTTCATTAAATCCATTGATGAAAGTTGGTAAGCAAATTGAAGAAGCTATCAAAGCGCATGAGAAAGTTTCAAATACTGAACTTAAAGAACGTGCCATCGCTGCGATTCGTGATGTAGGGATTCCGCAACCGGAAAAGGTTTATCATGATATTCCATCTAGATTATCTGGTGGTATGAGACAGCGTATTATGATTGCGATGGCTCTTGTGTGTCATCCAAAGCTACTGATTTGTGATGAGCCTACAACGGCTTTGGACGTAACGATTCAAGCACAGATTCTTCGCTTAATAAAGAAGCTACGTGATGAAACAAATACTGCAGTCATTTTTATCTCCCATGATATGGGAGTGATCTATCAGATGGTTGACCGTGTTGTTGTCATGTATGCAGGTCAATTTGTGGAAAGTGCTCCATGTAAGAAGTTGTTTGAAAAGCCATTACATCCTTACACGATTGGTTTACAGAATGCAATTCCACAAATTAATAAACAACAATCTTCTCTACAAGATATCCCTGGTTCAGTACCGATGTTGGATAACTTGCCAGAAGGATGTTTGTTCGCACCTAGATGTCCATTTGCGAAGGGCGAATGTTTTACGAAGAAAGTTAGCCTCAAGCACTATGATGATCATGACGTTCGTTGCTTGTTGGTAGATGAAGGAGGATGGCACAATGAGTGAAATCATTCTTGAAGTTCAAAATCTAAAGAAATACTACCAACAAGGTACATTATTTCAAAAGAAGGAAAGTGTAAAAGCAGTTGATGATGTAAGTTTTGTACTACATCGTAAAGAGACAGTTGCGATTGTTGGGGAAAGTGGATGTGGTAAATCAACAACAGTAAAATCATTAATTCGTTTGACGGAACCAACTTCAGGGAAGGTTATCCTACATGGAGAAGATTTTACAAGTTTAAAAGGAAAAGAGTTACGCGAAGCGAGAAAGAAGTTAAAGATTATTTTCCAAGATCCATATTCTTCTTTAAATCCACGTATGACAGTACGTGATATCATTGCGGAGCCAATTGATATTGAAAAAACTTGGAAAACACGTAGTGAGCGAGAAGAGATGGTATTAGAAACCATGAAACTTGTTGGACTAGATCCAACTTGGATTAATCGCTATCCACATGAATTCTCTGGTGGTCAAAGACAAAGGATTGGAATTGCGCGTGCAATTATCTTGAAGCCAGATATCGTTATCTGTGATGAACCAGTATCTGCGTTGGATGTTTCTATCCAAGCAAAAATTATTAATCTATTAAAACAACTACAAGAAGAATTGAACATTTCTTATATCTTTATTTCTCACGATCTAGGTGTAGTAAAGCATATTGCAGATCGTATTCTAGTAATGTATTTAGGACATGTTGTTGAAGAGGGTACTAGTGAAGATATTTTTAATCATCCTTCACACCCGTATACGCGAACATTATTAAATGCGATTCCTACAATTGGTGTAGAGATGAGTGAAAATACACTGATTGAAGGTGATCTTCCATCACCATCTAATCCACCAAAAGGTTGTGTATTCCACACCAGATGTCCTTTTGCGAAAGAGGAATGTGCACTCAAACAACCAGAAGTTAAAGACCTAGGAAATGGTCATCAATATGCATGCATACTAAATGCAGAAAATGAAAGTGAGTAAACTTATGGAATTTAATCGTGAACAAATTGAAAAGAACTTCCGCGAGCGTATCAAAGGATTATCATCCGTATTTGGACCTAGCGGTTTTGAAGAGGAAGTTGCAGAACTTATCAAGCAAAACTTAGCTGATTCAGACTTCACACATTCTACAGATGTACTTGGTAATTTAATTTATCATCGTAAAGGAACTGGTGATAAGAAGATTTTGATTGCGGCACATATGGATGAAATTGGTTTGATTATTCGTCATATCGATAGTAAAGGATTTATTTGGGTAGATACACTTGGAGGTTTCGCGCCTCAACAGTTCTTTGGCAAGCGTGTCATCATCAAGACAGATGAGGGTAAGCATATCAATGGTATTATTAATTCTCTTCATCCTGGAAGACCAGATCGTTGTACAACAATGCCTTCTTCCGTACATGAATTCTTTATTGAAGTTGGTTGTGAATCTCGCCAAGAGGTATTGGAACTTGGTATTGAAGAGGGTAATGCAATTTCGATCGACTATCCAGTAATTGAACTTGGTAAGCATAAATTAGGTGGTAAGGCGCTTGATGATCGTGCACTCGTGTTTATCTTGGAAGAAGTTGTACGCTTACTACAAGGTAGAGAAGATATTCCTGATTTATATGCAGTATTTACAACCCAAGAAGAAGTAGGTGCTCGTGGTGCTATTGTAGCCGCAACAAATATCAAGCCTGATATTGCGATTGCTTTAGATATGAGTCTTGCGACAGACATTCCAGGTGTTCCAGAATCGGAATACATCAACGTATTAGGTAAGGGAACATCTATCAAGGTGATGGATAAACTTTCTACTTGTATCGGTGGTTTGATTGCCCATCCACAGCTTGTGCGTGACTTAAAGAAAGTTGCGAAGGATAATCAGATTCCATACGGAATTGAAGCGTATGCGGCTGGTGCGACCGATGCGAGCTTTATGCAGACATTAAACGGTGGTATTATCGCTGGTGGTGTTCAGATTCCAATGCGTTATGTACATAGCTATGAAGTAGTCGATGTACGAGATGTCGTTGATACAGTTGAATTATTATATCGATACATCCTTACACAGGCATAGGGAGGTAATTTACCTCCTTTTTTGATGATAACGATAGGAGATTTACATTGTCTACGATATAATAAGCGATGTGAAAGAGGAAGACTATGAAATGGTTAAAAGACTGTTTAAATAAGAGATTTTTCAAGATTCCAGTGTATGGATATATCGCTGGAATCGGCATGTTTATTTTGCAGAGATATATGTATCTTTGGGCAAATGATATTAGTCTTGCCCTTGGGATTGGGTGGCATACAACGAAGATTGCATGGCTAGATGATTTGATTCCACTATTTCTTCCTTTTATTACTGTTTATATCTTGTCGTATTTTTTCTGGATTTATGGTCCCATGGCTGTTGCAAAGGATGGAACAAAGGAACATTTCAAAGATTTCTTAATTGGAATGTTTGTGGCCTATTTGATTGGCGCAATTATATTTACGGTTTATCCTACACGTATGGACCGTGTTGCGGAGAATCTTCTTAATGATAATCCTGGTGTGCTAAATCAAGCACTACAGTGGATTTACAATATGGATGGTGGCCGCTATGGTACAAACCTAGCACCAAGTTACCATTGTTTGATTAGTACTTGTTGTTATATGGGAGTCGCAAAACGCCCTGAGTACGCAAAGTCCTATCGTATCTTCTCCGCAGTATTCTGTGTGTTGATTTTCGCAAGTACGGTATTATGTAAACAACATTATTTCATCGATATTCCTGCAGGGATTATTATTGCGTATATCTCAATGAGACTAGCATTAAAACATCACTGGGGAAAAGTTTTAACATTTTAAAGTAAAGAGGTAGTCATGAGTATATTAAACGTTGAACATTTATCACATAGCTTTGGAGATCGTGTCATCTTTGATGATGTGTCTTTTCGTCTTTTGAAAGGTGAACATATTGGTTTAATTGGCGCAAATGGTGAAGGTAAGTCAACGTTTATGAAAATTGTGACTGGTCAACTCATTCCTGAAGAAGGCAAAGTGGAATGGGCAAAACATGTCATCACTGGATATATGGATCAGACAGCCATCTTAACAAAAGGTAGCACAATATGTATGGTCTTACAGACAGCCTTCGATGAACTTTTTGAAATGGAAAGTCGCATGAACCAACTTTATATGGATATGGCAGATGAGTCCATCAGTGAAGCACAGATGGATGAAATGATGAGTGAAGCTGGTTCATTAGCAGATGTACTAAATGCACATGACTTCTATATGATTGATGCAAAGATTGATGAAGTATCACGTGCATTGGGTCTATATGATTTAGGTTTGGATAGAGATGTTGTGGATTTATCTGGTGGACAACGTACAAAGGTCTTACTAGCCAAACTCTTACTCCAAAAGCCAGATATCTTACTCTTAGATGAACCTACAAACTATCTCGATGTAGAACATATCACATGGCTACAGAAGTACTTACAAGAATATGAGAATGCGTTTATTTTAATTTCTCATGATATTCCATTTTTAAATAGTGTCGTCAATATTATCTATCACATGGATAATAGTGCACTTACAAGATATGTAGGTGACTATGATAAGTTTATGGAAGTCTACGAAGTTCGCAAGGCACAAAAAGAAGCTGCCTATAATCGCCAACAAAAAGAAATTGCGGAGTTAAAGGACTTTGTGGCTAGAAATAAAGCACGAGTCTCTACACGTAATATGGCGATGTCACGACAGAAGAAACTGGATAAGATGGAGATGATTGAAAAGACAATCGAAAAACCAAAGCCAGAATTCTCATTCCGTACAGCACGTACACCAGGTCGCGTCATCTTTGAGACAAAACAACTCGTGATTGGTTATGATACACCACTTTCCAAGCCACTTGATTTCCTTGTGGAAAGAAAAGAGAAGGTGATCCTCAGTGGTGCCAATGGTATTGGTAAGACAACACTTTTAAAGAGTCTACTTGGTATTATTCCACCGTTATCCGGTGAAATTGAAAAAGACCAATATTTAGAAATTGGATACTTTGAACAAGAAGTGTTTGGTAATAATGATAAAACATGCTTGCAGGAAATTTGGGACACATTCCCATCTTGGACACAATATGAATGTCGAGCAGCACTTGCTAAGTGTGGTCTAACAACAAAACATATTGAAAGTCGTATTCAAGTACTTTCTGGTGGCGAGCAGGCAAAGGTCAGACTTTGTAAGTTAATGAATCGTGATGCGAATATACTCGTATTAGACGAACCTACAAACCATTTAGACGCGGATGCGAAAGATTCATTAAAACAAGCATTATTAGATTATCAAGGAACTGTGCTAATGGTATGCCATGAGCCAGATTTCTATGAAGGTTTAGCAACTCGTGTTGTGGATTGTACTGAATGGACAACACGTATTATTTAAGGAGTTCTATGAAAAAATTAACAATAAAAGAATATCTATTACTTGGATCAATGTTGTTTGGAATGTTTTTTGGTGCAGGTAATTTGATTTTCCCAGTATACATGGGACAGTTATCCGGTGCCAACAGTATTCCAGCGATTATTGGTTTCTGTATGACTGGTGTAGGTTTACCACTACTTGGAATCGCCGCAATCGGTATCTCAAAGAGTGAGGGGCTATTTGATGCCTCAAAGAAGGTATCCACATGGTTTAGTTACTTCTTTACAGTCATTCTATATTTAAGTATTGGTCCATTATTTGCGATTCCAAGAACAGCAACAGTAAGTTTTACCACCGGAATTACACCGTTTATTACAGCTGGTCAAACACAACTTGGATTATTCATCTATACGCTGATTTTCTTTGCACTGGTACTATTATTCTCGTTACGTCCATCGAAGATTATGACGTGGATTGGCAAATATATTAACTCAATCTTCTTGGTTTTATTATTCTGTTTATTGGCGTTATCATTTATTAAACCGATTGGTTCCTTTACGTCAGTACAACCAACAGATGGATATGTATCACAACCATTCTTTACAGGTCTGCTAGAAGGCTATAATACGATGGATGCCTTAGCATCTTTGGCATTTGCGATTGTACTCATTAACGCAATCAAAGAATTCCATATCAAAGATGCAAAAGAAATCGCAAAGATTACACTCAAAAGTGGTGTGATAGCAGTTGCGTTAATGGCACTAATATATTTTGGATTAACGATTTTAGGTGCACAATCTGTACTATTACAAGGTGCGAGTGAAAATGGTGGCGTTGCCTTAGCAATCCTTGCGAAACATTATTATGGTTCTGTAGGAAATGTATTACTTGCAGGAATTATGATTTTCGCGTGTTTGAAGACAGCGATTGGTCTTGTTACATCATGTGCTGAAACATTTGTTGAAGTATTCCCAAAGACAGTATCTTATCGCATTTATGCAATTGGATTTACTCTCATCTCATTCCTTTTATCAAACTTTGGATTAGATCGTATTCTTAAG
>ERZ772786.665-NODE-665-length-13968-cov-9.530583_pt1 | contig 13968 bp, 10 predicted proteins | sample MGYA00511473_ERZ772786 | MGnify/ENA primary metagenome ERZ772786 (study PRJEB29015, sample SAMEA2738025) | human oral metagenome | biome: human oral; feature: human-associated habitat; material: saliva | place: China | collected 2252 ...
GCGTGGACGGCGGCATGACCGCCAATGAGTTCCTGATGCAGTTCCAGGCTGACATTCTGGGCGTTCCCGTGATTCGCCCGAAGGTCGTTGAGACCACCGCCCTGGGCGCGGCCTACGCCGCGGGTATCGCCGTTGGTTTCTGGGACGGCGAGCAGGATGTTGTGGACAACTGGGTTGAGGACAAGCGCTGGCTGCCCTCCATGGAGCCCGCAGAGGTTGACCGCCAGTACCGCCTGTGGAAGAAGGCTGTCTCCCGCACCCTCGAGTGGGTTGACGAGGACGTTCCGACCGCCTAATCGCAGCCCCCGTTGCCTGACGGCACGGCCCGCGTACTGACGAAGCCCCGGCTGCTTCTCCCCCGCTACGGGGTTGAAGCAGCCGGGGCTTTTCGCTGTTTATGACGCTCAATTGCGCGTTTATTGCGGCGTAATTTCTACAAAAATTAGTGCTGGGGTACCGTTGGTTTTTGTAAATTCGGTATCGTCCGCCGATCACCCGACGCGGTGTTGTTCGTGAGGTGTCAGTACCGCACAGGACACGTACGCGACATATTCATACGCTGTCCTGACAGGAGTCGACGGTTCGCGCTGATACTTCATTTACGCTCCCGTCCGCTGCGGTGCTTCACGTACCGCGGCGGACGGGCTTTTATAAGTGGTTAAACACTTTGTGCCTGACCCCGAAGAGTCAGGCACAAACTGTTGAATCACCAAAAGACTAGATGCCGGAGGGATTATTCGGCACAGGGTTATTCGGTACAGAGCTATTCAGCACGGTAGGAAGCGGGAGGGTGCGGTCATCCTCACCGCTACCCCCGGTACCGTTTTCAGCCGCACCCTGAGGGCGGGTAGAAGCCGCTCCAGTAGAGGCGGCGGGCTGGCGATTCGGCATATCCCTCGCCACAATCACACGAGCGGGACGCAGCGTCCGATCCCCCAGAATATACCCTTCCCGCTCCACCGATACCACAGTACCTGCGGGGTAATCGGGTGCGGAAGGAACCACGCCCGAAACCTCGTGGATCGCCGGGTTGAACTTGCCCACCGCATCGATGCGCTGCAGTCCGCGGATCTCAAAAATACTGACGATTTCGTCGGCAACAGACTCGCTCAGTGCGGCGCTCGCATCCTGATTCAGCAGACGGTCCAGGGCGTTGAGCACATCGCGGAAGAGGGAACGGTACGCCTCTCCGGATGCTCGTTCATCACGCTCCTGCAGGCTAGCCTGCACGGAACGAATGAGCTGGTTCTTAGCGCCGTCCTCCGCGATACGCTGCGCAAAACGCTGATTCAGCTCAGCAAGCTGCTCCAGGACGCGTGCCTCAAAATCTTCAGTCACAAAAGGTGAGGCAGGCTGAGGTACTTCCTCCTTCGCGGTGTCTGTCACCTCCTCCTGCGTTTCCTCGTGCGGGGGCTGTTCTTTTGCCTCGCCGCGAACCGGCCACAGTTCAGGCTCGGGGACGACAGCGTCCTGAGGTTCATACGTTGACACGGTCACATCTCCTTTCACAGTTATCAATGATTCGGGGACGCTCCCGCCCTGAAGCCGCTACGGCTGACAGCGCGGGAGCATGAGGAAGATAGGCGCTCTCCCCTGCGTTCTTTGACGGCTTTCCTTAACGGCCCAGCCTACTCAAGCTTCGGATGAAGATACCGAAAATCATCAGGATGACCCCCAGAATTCCCGTTGCAGTTCGAGTGGGGTCATACCCCTGCCCCGTTAAAGCCCTCTGGTTGGTCTTCCAATAGGGCGGGAACGAAGTGTAGAAAGCAAAGACGGGCAGAACGATGAAGGTCACCAGCGTCATGTATCCGTTGATTGTGTCGTAAGCACCCTGGTTCGAAGAGCGAATCGCACCCTGCAGGAGCGCCCAAATGACGCTCAGAACCAGAGACCCTGCAAAGAACGTCACCACAAAGCGCACCAGCCTTCCGAAGGTAAAAGGACGGCGGCGGGCAAAGCGCATGTTCTCTTCAATGTTCCGGTACTTCTGCATCAAATCGTAGGGAAGCAGGTACGCGTCCCGAACCTTTGAAAGGCTCGAACGAATCGCCTTCACCTGCTCTTTCGAGTTGATGATGGTTACCCCGTTGTAGATAACGCCGTGGGAGTCTGCCTCCTCCATGTGGATGAGGGCGTGCAGACGTAACATCTGCGGGTTATCGGGGTATGCCGCAAGTGCGTTGTCCGCATCCTGCAAAGCTTCAGCGTGCTGCCCCGCATTCCAACGACTTATGATGAAGTCGCAGATGTAGTCAGTGTCTTCCGGTTTCAGAGCCATCAGCTGACGGTTGATAGCCATGACACGCTCGTAGTCTCCGTCGCGTTGAGCCAGGCTACGCTCCATCATGAGGAGGAATTCCTCGTGCTCCGAACCGTAACGGCGCGCCTGCCAAATAGCGTGCGTGACATCTCGGCGACGGTTATAGTCCCAATCGCCCCACAGGTACGCCGCCGCCAGTTTCTCCCACGCTTCAACGTCATCGGGACGAATCCGGTGCATTGCCTGCGCGAACTTTGCCAGAGAGTTCCAGTTCTCGTTTTCCCAGGCATAGCGCATGTCAGCGCGCAGGCGTTCCTCTGTAGAATCTCTGCCCGTAGAACGATGCTCCGCAGAAGGTCGGGGGGCGGGTCCTCGACGCTTCAGCGACTCGTCGTAAGAGGCACGGGCAGAAGGATTCAGCAGAGTCTGCTCAACCCGGTCAAGCAACTCCAGGCGGTCCTCACCCTCACGCGCTTTGGCGCGTTCAGGGTGACTGGTCAGCAGACGGTACCGCTTGCGTTGCTCACGCAACGCTTTCTCCACGTCCTCAGCCGTCGCGTTGTGTGGAAGGCCGAGAACCTCGTAAAAATTCTCAGTAGTCATAGATACTCATATCTCACCGGTGTTTCATCACCGGTGGTCATGGGTAGCGGGAGGCTAGTTCACCTCCATACCGCCAATCTTGCGCTGCGCCTCCTGCACCTCTTCGGGGCGCAGGTTAGCCACACGCTCAATGTTGAAAGAGCCGAGAGACGCATTAGCGGTCAGGTCAATCACCTCAACACGAACCGTCTGGTCCACGTCGTAGGCGTAGATGACCTTCAGCGGCGCGCCCTTCGGGTAGGCGGGCAGGGAAAGCTCGCCGGTACCAACAATGGTCACCAGCTCGGGGTCGCGTTCCTCGCCCTGAGTGACCTTAATGTCCAGGGCGTTCTGGCCGTCCAGCAGGGTTCGGGTGTTCTGTTCGTGGGTGCAGGGAACCTTGGTGTTACGCGGAATCACCACATGGTTAAACGTTGAACCGTCGGCGTTGTAGAGGATAATGCCCAGCGCCTGGCTGGTCACGTCGCTAATCTTGACGCTACCGCCCAGGAAGCCCTCAACAGTTGCCTTCGAGCCAACCTGCTCCGTGCTGACCTCCACATCGCCAGACAGGGTTGCCTGAACTGCAGCGCCGAGAGCGACCGCCTCATCAGGGTTAATATCGAGCTCAGGGGTCTTACCGGAGATACGCTCCACCAGGGTTCGAACCGCAGGCATACGAGTCGAGCCGCCCACCAGCAGTACCTTATCGATATCAGCCCAGGTCAGCTTCGCCGCGCTCAGAACGTCCTCGAGAACCTCCTGAGTACGGTTCAGAAGGCTGACCGTGCACTCCTCAAACTCCTCACGAGTCAGCGGCACACGGTAGTGCTGGCCCTCTGCAGAGAACTGCACGTTCGTCTTCGGAACAGTCGACAGCGCCTTCTTCGCAAACTCAGCCTTCTCACGCAACGCAGCGGTGAGGGAAGGATCTTCCAGAGCGTCCGGAGCGCCCTGCTCCATCAGACGCTTATTCAGGTATTCCATCAGGGCGTTATCGAAATCGAAACCACCCAGGTTACGGTCGCCGTCAGTAGCCAGAACCTCAAATTCGGTACCGCTAATCTTCAAGATAGTGACGTCAAAAGTGCCGCCACCCAGGTCGTACACCAGCACGGTGCCGTTGGCGTCAGCTTCCACACCGTACGACAGGGCCGCAGCGGTCGGCTCGTTCAGCACACGCAAAACGTTCAGGCCAGCAATCTGACCCGCGTGGGCGGTAGCGGTACGACGTGCATCATCAAAATAAGCGGGCACGGTGATGACAGCATCGGTGACCTCTTCGCCCAGGGCAAGCTCAGCGTCTTCCTTCAGACGCTTCAGGATAATTGCAGAAACTTCCTCAGCGGTGTACTGGGTACCCGAAGAAGCATCAAAACGCCAGGTCGGGTCGCCAATAAAACGCTTGACGTACTGGACGATGTCCTCGGGGAACGCCGCTGCCTGGCGCTTCGCCTGCTCGCCAACCAGAGGCTCATCCGCGCCGCCAAAGGACTGGAAAAGCACCACGGAGGGGGTCACGGTGTCGCCTTCCTTGTTGCGAAGCACCTCAGGCACACCCGTAGGACGAACCACCGAAACTGCAGAGTTCGTGGTTCCCAGGTCAATACCAATTGCAATACCCATAAGTCATTCTCTTTCTAGTCGTATGCTTGCCGCGGCAAATACCGCGGATGTATATGTGAGTTAGCGTCTCTTGTTATGTCTTCGATAGCCGGCGTCCGCGCTACAGCGTCGCAATACCGTGTCAGGGCTACGTCAGCGGTTCAGCTCGTTTCACCCCGTACCACCACGGCACGGGAGGCGCCGACGGAGAGTTCTTCTTCGTACGCTTCACGAAGGCCCGGTCATCGGACCAGCGGGCGGGGAAAGCCACCGCCATGAATACGTACGGGAACAGGATGACCTGTATAAGATCCTTGATCCACACAGATACCGCGATATCAGCCGGAATTGCGCTTAAACCAAGTAGCTCCACAAGCTGCGGAAGGAAAAGGTAATTCGCAAGGAAAAGCGTGACCATAGCCCCCATGAGGGTCAGGCGGCTTCTGCGTCGTCGGGCAGCAGATACAGCTCCACGAACCTCCTGTACAGCCTGCTCAAGTTCAGCAAAACCGTTCAGAGGCAACCTCTTCAGCTGGAACAACCGCAACTGAGCTAAACGAACCTGGGCGGAACTTACCATCAGGCCCAGCGGCGAGCGCGATACAGCGTAAGGGTTGGGCCCGGCAAAACCGCCGTACGTGCAACGATAGATGTCGTACAGCAGAGCCCATGCGTACGCCTGAACAATCACCGCATCACGGCGACCGGACTTGTACTCTTCACGCGCTGCACGTATCGCCTCACGGGTATGCCCTGCCCCTGCCTTCTGCACTATCGCCTGTGCTGCTTCCAGCTGCTGGGGGTCCGAGTCCCGCCTCTCGAGCTGAGGAAGAATGCGGTACGGAGTCCTCCAGGGCTCGTTCGGAGCGGGGGTGCGCTGAGCCGGCGCCTCTTTCTTCGGCTTCTCCTTCTTCCGAGATGCCTTGCGCTTCTTCGGCTTTTCTGGCTTCTGGCTCTTCTGAGAAGGCTCAGGTGCAGTAGGCGCGACCGGAGGCTGGTTAGGAAAAGCTTGAGTCGGAGGTGTCGTCGCAGAAGGCTGCGGCGCCTCCGGCGTATTCGGCGTATTCGGCGTGTCAGGTACACGCTGACGCAAACGCTCTAGCTCCCGCTCGTGTTCTTGTTCCTTGCGGCGCATCTCCTGCCGCAGGCGTTCCATCTCACGCTGCATCTGCTCGGCCTGCTGCTGAGCGTCAAGGGTCTGCCGCTGCAGCTCCTCATTCGGTTGAACAGGTACAGTTTGTTCAGCCCCTGCACTTTCACCGCCCGGGGCTGTCGGGGAGCTCTGAAGATTCGCGTCGTAGGCCGCACGAGACTGCTGATCCAGCAGATGCTTCTCCGCCTCAGCAATCAGCTGCATCAGTCGTTCGCTCTCGTGACGCTTTTCTGCGTTCGGGTGATTCGCGCGTGCCCGGGCAGAACGACGCTTCTGAACGATTGCCTCACGCACCTGTGCTTCGGTTGCGTTCGGTTCAATCTCCAGGATTTCGTAGTAATTCTGCATGACGATAGATAGTCCTCATCGCTTTCTCGTCGGTCTTCTGAGACGTTTTACGGACGGTGTGTGTAGGGGTGCTTGAGGCCCGGTACCGAGCCTCAAGCTATAGGGGCCTCAAGCTATAGGGTTGTTCTTCCGCCCCGACAGGTATATAGCTACCCGTCACCTACATGATGGTCATGCCACCAATTCGCTTCTTCGATTCCTCCACCTGAGCCTCCTTCAAATTGGACACTCGCTCGATGCTGAACGTGCCCAGAAGGATGCCGGAGGTCAGGTCCTTCACCTCCGCGTGAATAATCTGATTGCGATCGTAGCTGTAGGTGATGGATAGCGGTGCGCCCTTGGGGTAAGGCGGCATGCGAAGGGTCGCTTCACCCACTAGGGTGACAAAATCTGGATCCCTGTCATCTCCCTGAGTTACACGGAATTTAACTTCGCTCTGGTAGTCGCAGACGGTCTTGACGGTCGTCGTCTCGTTCGCAGGCAAGGGAGTATTACGGGGAATGATGATGCTGTTGATCTCGTCCTTCTCGTTCTCGTCCAGCACCAGCACGCCCAGTCCCTGACTTGTAACGTCCTGCACACGCACCGGAGCACCGATGTAGCCTTCAACCGCTGAGCGTCCGCCAAGGTATCCGACGGTCTCCTGGCTTTCCGGCGCCAGAAGTGCCGCCTGTACCGCGGCTCCGAGAGCCACAGCTTCATCGGGATTGATGCTCGTGTCAGGTTCTTTTCCGCTCAGGCTCTTGAGCATTGCGCGCACGGCAGGAACACGGGTAGACCCGCCGACCAGAAGCACGCGGGAGATATCCGACCAGTTCAGACGCGCTGATTCCAGGGTGTCGATGACCAGGTCACGGGTACGGCGCAGAAGACGCTCAATGCGTCGTTCAAACTCGGCACGCTCAATAGTGACTCGGTACGAGGCGTTCCCGGCAGCGATCTGTACGGTGGCAGTCGGTGCCGAAGACAGGGTCTTCTTCACCTGTTCCGCCTGTTCACGCACCACGTTAAGGGTGTTCAGGTCGTCGAGGCAGCTGGGACCTCCCTGCGAACGGACCTGCTCATCGATTATGAGCTGCAGTTCGCTGTCGAAGTCATAGCCGCCCAGTCGGCGGTCACCGTCTGTTGCCAGAACCGTGAAATCGCCACCTGAAACGTTCAGGATGGTCACGTCGAAGGTACCGCCGCCCAGATCGTATACGAGGACGGTCTCATGGGTATTTCCCCTGGTGGAGACACCATATGCGAGCGCCGCAGCCGTGGGCTCATTCAGCATACCCAGCACGTTAAGCCCAGCAATTTCACCGGCGTGGCGGGTCGCTAGGCGGCGTGCATCATCGAAGTATGCGGGCACGGTAATTACCGCGTCCGTGACGGGGACGTTCATCTGCATCTCGACGTCTTCTTTCAAACGACGCAGAATCATTGCGGAGATTTCCTCCGAGGTGTAGCTGGAACCTGTAGCCGAGTCGAAACGCCAGCTGGACTCGCCCATGTACCGCTTAACGTGCTGAGCGACGTCCGAGCCAACACGGCTTGCGTGCTGTTTTGCTTGAACGCCAATCAGGGGCTCATCACCAGCACCGTAATCCTGCAGCAGGACTACAGAGGGGGTCGTATTTGCCCCATCGCGGTTTCGCACAATCCGCGGCACACCGGTGGGATCCACCACAGCAGCGGCAGAGTTGGTTGTGCCCAGGTCAATTCCGATGGCAATTCCCATCGTTTTTCTCCATCCCTCGTCGATTAGTGTTTATTCACGGAACGCCGCATCTCTGAGGCTCCGTATAGGTTGGCTCCGTATAGGTTTAGAAGGTCGTGTATGAGTCCCTATTCATGAACGCGCCGTGACCGGTTGTGTGGTCCCAGCAGGTCACGCCCTTTTCCGTCGCGCCGCAGACGATGTTCCCGCTGTACACGCTGGTGTTATACAGCAGCACAGCGTCAGTCTGGGTAAAGGTTTCAGGGGTTTCGTGAGAGGTCAGGCGTGCTTCTTCTGCGGTGAAATCAATCCACCAGAGGGGCTCACCATCGGCTGCTACTCCGTAGGGCTTATCGTCGTAGTAGTTCACGATTCCACACCCAAATTTTCCGTCGATATTCTGGCAAATAATATTGCCCGTCGGAGAACGGAAAATCGGAGCGGTCAGGCCGTTACGGGTCGTTGAAGAAAGTAGCTCAACAGCGCCGGAGGGGATGCGCTTCTCCCCCGCTCCGGGGTATGCATCGGCAGGGACCTTCCCCTTCTTGGGGGTACTCGAGGAGCTGAACTGGATGCCGCGGAACAGGTTCTCTACGAATCCTCCGCCGCTGCCATCGGGATGCGTGTACCCCCAGATATTTCCACATCCGGTCAGCAGGCAGGCGAGAGTAATGGCCAGCGTGGCACCCACGCCACGGCGAGGCTGCTTCTTCTTGTTATCAACGTTCATTGTTCTTCCTTCCTGCGAGCCTTCCTGTAAGGGCTCCCGTAGAGCCCGACTAGTGCGCCGGGCTCTACGGCTGACAAGCGGTTACACGCCCCAGGGTAGTACCCCGCGACGAGCTTTCGTCAGCGCTTCACGTGCATCCGGGTCGGTTTCCATCTTCTCTTCAAATGCTCGGTACTGGTCGAGCACCATTGCGTCAATGACCTCACGTTCACGAGAGCCGAAGATGGGGGTAGGTAGCAGCTCTTCCAAGCGGCGAAGGACTGCCTGAGAAATAAGCATGGTGCCTTCGGTCTTGTAGAGGTAGGGCAATGCGTAGCCCACGCGGAGTACCGTCACCGGCAATCCCCATTCGTAATGAATGGTGAAGGCGAGGTTCTCGGTCAGCTCAGCGACCTCATAATCGAACGTGCCGCTCTGGAACTGTGCCGGATACGAGACGTCGTAGGGTGCACCGGGTTCGCATTCCACGCATCGGCGGTAATGCTCCGAGAGAGGGATCGGATGCTCATAGAGCTTGCCGTCGGTGCGGTAGGTCGCGGTTGAGCAGGGGGTCTGCTCATACCTCTCGTCGTAGTCCAGAGCGCCGGTCTCGAGGATGATAACCTTCGGGTTGTACGCGCTAAGCTGCGTCAACAGGCTGTTGAGGGCTTCGTCCCGCTGGATATCAGGCACCTGCCCGTAAACGAGCACGAGGTGATGGTCGGGGGTTACCCCCTCCTCACCGGGCAGGAGCATATGCCGAATTCGCATTTCCAGAGCTTCGTCACTCTCGTAGAGTGCCTTATTCATCTGGTCAACACGGAAGGAACGTTCCTCAGGCGCCATGAGGGCAACGGTACGCAGAGGCTGGCAGTTCGTCCAGCGGCTGTCCTTCGGACCGCGACGGTAATCCACCATACCGGGGTACACGCCAAATACAACGGTGCATTCGGCACCTTCAGCCAGTTCCTGAACCATCTGCTGTGCGTTCATCTCCTGTTCCATGTTCTCGGAAGCGGATGCTTCGTCTTCAGCCGCGTTCTTGATGTCCACCTGAATGTTGGGGTTGCGGGTGACCTCGTACCATTGGGCGTTCGGGTCCTTCGAGAAGGTTGAGGCTCGGTACGTTATTTCGCCGTATGCCTCGAACTCGACTGCCACGCGGGTTGCCAGTTCGAAGTCCCAGATAATGCCTTGAACGATGTCCACGTCAATCGGTAGCTCTTCGATTTGCGGGTATTCCTCGGCCGCCTGCATACGGTTCGTCTGCCAGGCGGTCAGGGCGTGGCTGCCTGCAGACATCTTGTAGGTCATGTGGTAGAGCGCCTCAACCGATTGAATGTCCTGCAGCAGTTCTTCGCCGAAGGGGAAATACTCCGTCTCACTCAGGTGGTTCGTCAAAATCCACAGCATGTGCGATGCTCCCCAAACGTGGGGTCCCATACCCAAAATCTGAGGAACGCTAATGCGGTAGATGTAGACGTTCAGGGTGCCCTTGTTCCCGAATATCTCGGCGATTTCCTCAGCTTTCAGAGAGGAACCGATTTCCGGGGTGGAGTTAATGAGGTCATTGCCTTCAACGCAGGGCGTTTTACCGCGACCATCGGCGGGAAAAGCCGAGTGGTCCTTCCAGAAAACGCGGGGCTTGAATGAGCTGTGCAAGCTGAGGTTAACAATCTCTTCGCGCTGCCCTTTGGCGGTTCCAGGCGCGCCTTTCATGGGCACAGAATAGGTGGTGAATGATTCATAGCCGGGTCCCAGCTTCTCATTGGATACACCAATCATGTGGGAGGCTAGCACATACACCTTAGTACGGTTCCAGGTTTCGGCGGAGCGAAGTTTCGAAGCGAAAAGGGCCAGCTTGGCGTAGAACCCCTGGGGATTCTTATCCGGTGCGTCACCGGTGACCAGGTACAGTCGAGGCGTTCCGTACAGGCTGGATAGCGCGTACTTCTGATTGGCGGGACCAAAGTCTGCTCCCATCACCAGGTGGCATACGGGAGGGTTCAGAGGAGGTACCGAGTAGAAGGGGGAGAAATCAAACCCCAAGTCTACGGTCCGGCATTCGGAGGCGCTCAGGTGGAGCGCCTCCACGGCGAGGGAGGCGTTCGTCGGTTGCCCTGCTGAGTCGTTCAGTCCGAGGAAAAGAGCCGCATAAGCGTTCTTGGCAGCGTGCGGGTTATTAAGTTCTAGGGTTCCGCACTGATTGTGGGCACGGTATCGGTCACGGAAGTAAGCAGAAACGCGCTCAGCGCTCCCCCAATCACCGGTGAAAGTCGTCATCTCGATGGCTCTCCTCATTATGACGGTACCGTCGCTGGCATCATCATATGTCGTATGGGTGTGGTTGTGTTCAGTTTCTTAATCATGCCACAGGTCCTCTTCACCGAGTGACCTGTATCGTCATCTACTCCTTAGCTGAGACAGTTTATTCACATGTTGTGTGGGGTTGGTCTAACAGCGTTTGTGTACCTTTGATGCCTACTTCACGCGCCGTATCATAGATATATAGGCTTATTGCTCCTGTTCTGGCCGCCGAAGATGGCGGTTGGTTACACATCCGGCACCTTCCGGTGCTCGTGAGAACGGAGAGAGGCTCCGTTGGAAGGAGGGAGCGGGTTTTCCCCGCACCGATTATGGTTGATGTCCGTCGCCGCAAGCTTGCAATTATTGCTATGAACATTTCGGTTCTTGCAGCTGCTCTCTCCTGGCTGTTGGTGCTCTTCTCCGTCATGTATTCTGCCACCGCTGTGCCGTGGGCGCTGGGTATTGCCATCGTGCTGACTGTGATTGGTATCTACGCGCTGTACCGCTACTACTCAAAGTACTCGCATGTGCTCCCGAACGAGGACCCGGATGCGCACGATGTGCTCGGTCACGACCTGCACTCAACCCACCTGCCGCACCTGCACCACACGGAGGGCAACGCAGACCGCGCGTAATTCTGACGGAGCGGCCGCTAAGTAGCGAGCTTCTCTACCCCCCTATACAGTACCCCCTATACAGCGTAAATGTGCCGCCTCACTGATACCGGTGAGGCGGCACATTTACATTAAAATCACGGTTCAGAGCCCGGTCCTGAACCCATTTCTCAAGGGGTCAAGTCAGTACTTTGACGCGCTTCAGCTTCGGCTCTATCTAGTTCTTCCCTTTTGTTCTTTTGGACGACAAGAGCGTTATATTTCCAACCGGGGATTCGTTCAAATAGCCATCCTACCCAGAGGAGCGCCGCGGTAATGAGAGCGACAGGAATCAGGTAGATAAGGGCTCTCGGGTCGCGAGTGTGGTCTGAGGTGCTCCCTGCGGTGAGCTCCCACAGTGCAAGGATTGGTATACCCATTACAGGCATCACCACAAAAAGGATGATGGCATAGTAAATGCCCATCATGCTACCGGGCCTACCTCTATTTATACGGGCCTGGGTAACAGCTCTCTTCAGGCGTTTGTATTCCTGCAAGGTTTCGCCGTCTAGAAGCGAAGCGTTTGGGATCTTGGCCATGACGTACTGTACGGCTTCCAAATCTGAGGGCGAGCAAATAAAGATATGTCCCTGGGACATAACCGTATATTCTTTCGCGATGTCGAGGCACGCCTGCGCGTAACGGTTATTGAGCTCTCGACTCTCCGGGTTTTCCTTGAGTTGCCGGCGGATGTCTTTCAGGTCTTCCATGTTTCTCCTTGCAATTTCAGTCGTCCTTGAACCCATCGGTGAGGCACGAGAAACACAGGTCACCCCCACCCGGGGCGGGGTGGAGAAGCCGGAATATTGAATTGCGGTGTATCGGTGTGTACTTCACAGAATGCCAGCTCTTGAGGCTCAGGCAAAATTGACGGGGCATCCTGAGATGTTTCAACGGCGGTGCATACATCTCATATATAGCGGTCAGTTATAGACAAAACCCGCTACGGGTACGGTACGGAGGCGCCCCTCCCCTATGATGGTTGAAAGGGATATTTGCCCCTAATACCATCTGCAGTACACACCCACGAGCCAACGAGGAAGAGCATGACCAAAGCGACCGATTCGCCGCAGCCGCCGGAAGCGTTCACGCGCTGGCACACTCGCTACTCGAGCCCCATCGGCGTGCTCTACATTGCCGCCCGCGCGGATGCGATTGTGGGCATCTGGTACGAGGATCAGGCACATTTTCCGCTCCCCCATGAGCTCGGTGAGCTGATCGAAAATCCCGAAACCTATCTGCGGGAGCACGGCACGGCGGAGGATGAAGAGCCTGCCGGCGAGTATGCTGCGGCGCAGTTGCTGTCTCGCGCTGAGGTAGAGCTTTCCGAGTATTTTGAGCGCAAGCGCACTTCTTTTACGTTGCCGTTAGATCCTGAGGGCACCGACTTTCAGCTGATCGTGTGGGAGCATCTGAAGACTGTTCCTGCCGGGTACACCACCACTTACGGCGAGATTTCGCGTGCGGTTGGCCCGGGTGCCCCGGCGCAGGCTGTGGGTCAGGCGGTCGGCCGCAATAAGGTTTCTATTATGATTCCTTGTCATCGCGTTATTGGTGCTGACGGTAGTCTGACCGGTTACGCTGGCGGGGTTGAGCGTAAGCAGTTCCTCCTCGATTTGGAGGAGCCGGAAGAGGTGCGGGAGGCGCGGCTCTTCTAGAACCTGCCGGCCAGTCTTCAAGGCTCATGACGGGGTGGGGTATGCAGGGGTGGGGTATACACTGGGTGCGTACCCCACCTTTTTTCGTACCTGTTTTCGGTTTCATTGCCCTGCAACACGACACGTAATCGAATATAGTTGCGATTTACTCACGGTAGAGCTACTGTTTAAGTAGAACATGCTTCCGAAATACTTGGATCAGCTCAGCAATCTCAGAGAGGAGAAACCATGACCTCGCAACCCAATATTCCCGCCAAAGCCCTCGAAAACACCCCAAGCTACCCCGCGTGGGTAACCGACGAACTTCTGCGCGACTACTACGACACCGAATGGGGCATGCCCATCACCGATGAGCGGGGACTCTTCGAAGCCCTGAGCCTGGAGGCTTTTCAGGTGGGGCTCTCTTGGCGAACAATTCTTGCCCGCCGCGAAGCATTTCGTCGCGCTTTCGAGGGTTTCGATCCCGAACGCGTGGTTGCCTTCACCGACCGGGATGTTGCGCGGCTCCTTCAGGATGACGGCATTATCCGTAACGAGCGGAAGATTCGCGCGGTCATCTCCAATGCGCGGCTGACCCTTCGGATGCGTGAGCTTGCCGCCACGTCGCGTGACGCCTCCGCGGAGGATATTCATCTTCCCCTCATCGCGCCCTCTTCTACCCCAACCACTACGGATAGCGTTGAGGCACCGAATACTCGCCGCCGTCGAGTTCGTACGCTCAGCGATGAAGACCTAAACCGGATGCGCGAGCGCACCCTATCTGACGGCACGCGTGTACCGGGCGGGCTGCCGGCGTGGCTGTGGTCCTTCGCGCCGAGCGAGACGATCACACCGTATACGCTGGAGGATATTCCTACCGATACGCCCGAGTCCGCGCTTCTCGCCAAATCTTTTAAGGCACTGGGTGGAGTATTTTTGGGTCCGGTGACCGCTTATGCGCTCATGTGCGCGGTCGGCATGGTGGATGCGCACCTGGTGGGCTCGCATC
>ERZ772786.669-NODE-669-length-13932-cov-5.369172_pt1 | contig 13932 bp, 9 predicted proteins | sample MGYA00511473_ERZ772786 | MGnify/ENA primary metagenome ERZ772786 (study PRJEB29015, sample SAMEA2738025) | human oral metagenome | biome: human oral; feature: human-associated habitat; material: saliva | place: China | collected 2252 ...
AGTCCACTACCCCTCTTGAAGTACTCAAACATTTTGTAACTACAGCATTTTTGCGGGAGAAAGATTCTCATCGAAAAGGTGGGTCTGTTGCTATTCCGCCAAGTGATTTTGAACTGCATTTAGCTCAGCGACTAAAAGATGCCGGCGTCCTTGGCGTGCAAGATATTACTATCCCCTGTCGGGTGGTACGTCTGCGTACCAATGGCCTCTTTTATCTGCGCGCTAATCAAAAAGCACTTTCCTATGAGCAGAAGATTCAGTTTCTTACTATTGAAAGCGCACTAAACACTGCCCTCTTTGCAGAGCGATACTTTCTTGATGCAAATATGGCATCTGAACTTGACATACTTGCTTTTGAACAAAAGATTGTTTCTACCATGATGAAGCAATCACGCCCTCGTTGTGCCACCACTCAAAGTACCCAGGAAGATGGCGAATGGGTTGTCCGCAAAGCCATCTCTCTACATATTGAAAGCCTGCGTCTATCTCAGCGTCTTGTCACTGAGTTCAGAACTAACGTCCATAAAGGTATTACTGCCTTTAGAATCAACCTTGCTCTGCCTGAACAATTTCCAAAGACTTTCCTCGATACGGATGGAAGCATCAAAAAGGCAACCTATGAAGATCTGTGTCGTGCAGCAACTTCATATAATTTGCGCTTAGGCATGCTCATCACCGCAAGTGCTTTTAGAAGCTCGAAGAAGATTAACGAGGTATGGCTCTCTGGCATATGCAATACAAACAAGCTGCATGCCTGTCTTTTCTCGTTCCACATTACTCGTAAGCAATTTGAGGATACAAACATTACAGAAGAGACGGATCCACTTGGCGTCTACAAACTCTGGGGTGCTCAAATTGACGCATCAGATGGTATTCTTCATGCAGTTCATTCACTCTTTACCTTAGATGATGAGATTTTCTGTCCACCAAGTAGGTACGATTTTGTTGAATCGTCTCAAAAACGTCTTGATAGCGTCGCAGCTCACGCACTAGGCACCGATGAAGTGTCGGGGCTTTCTATTGATGAAGGTCAGGCGCGAGAAGAAATTATCACCAAAATTTTGCGCAACCTCTCTTCTTCTACAGAAGAAAACGTTCGTACTATCTTGTCGTATACCGCAAACTCCACCGATCCTACGGTGCGAGCAGCGGGAGAACGCGTGGTTTCTCGCTTTATTAAGGGCACGCTTGCAGAAGATGACTTTGAGGCTATTTCAGAAGAGTTTGTTGACGGAGGCGTTCTTTCCTTGGCGGTTACCAAGGCCCAGCGTCTTATTGGCGAGAAAAACTATCAAGACGCAGAATTGCTCCTACGTGAAGCGCTGGACTCCGTTGATGGCAATAACACCTACACAGATACAACCACCACTCAGTGGCGCGTATTTATGAACTACGTCGATCGAGTGCTCTACAACAGAATTCTCTCTAATCCCGAGAAAAATACTCGCCTAGCCCCCATGTCTTACTTTGAGGCGCACCTTTTGGTGTCTATTGCTCAGACGCTCCAAGGACAAACTCAAAGTGCTCTTCAGCACGCGAGAAGGGCTGTTGAGATTGCTCCTCTTAGTATGAGTGCAAGGCTACACCTCTCCCACTGTCTTGAAGAGTCGCTGGACATTACTGCAGCGGCAGATGAGCTCAAGAAGCTCCTGCTGCTTGCCCATGACCCCGAGAGTATTGGGTTTGGCTATTATCGCATGGCATTCTTCCAATGGAGACTCAGGCATCTGAAAGCCGCCCAAGCCTGTTATCAGTTTGCCTTGAAGTTCTTACCAGGAGCTACATTTATTATTGGCACCGAGACAGCAATTCTCGCGCAAAGTGAGCCTGAGTTTAGCTGCGAAGATATGAACGATGACGAGATTTACGCCACGCTCATAGAAAATAAAATTCCTGTTGCTCCAACAGATGAAGTCTCTACTATTTTCTTGGATGGTACGCGAGCCTCGCTTGATGCAGAGCTTTTCAGTGTGGCTAAGAACTTCATGATGAACCTAGGAATTATGACTAAAGATGACGTCTACTTTGACATGCTCAACTCCATTGAAGGAGAGCCTGATAGATAAGATAACTCAACTCAAACTCACAAAGAATTGGCATAAAAAAGGAGTTCCGATTTCTCGGAACTCCTTTTGCACAATGTACTGTGACTTTTACAGCTCATTCATTACGCGAACAAGCTTTACAGCATAGTTCTTATCCATTGCCCAGGTACCAGCAAGCTTGCGGATAATGTTTGCCTTCCTAGTTAGAATCCATGCACCGTAACGAGGGTCAACGTCTCGAGCTTTACTTGGATCAACCGTTAATGGCTCATAGCCTGCGTATGCACGAAGGTGCAAAGCCTGTGCACGAAGTCCCTTAAGAACGGTATCAAACGAGAGTCCACGCTCTCCTTTTCCAGTTGCACCCATACCACCAAAGTTGCACTGCTCAGGAAGGACATCGCCATCAAAGCGAAGGTTACCTGTCTCAATCATGACCTGCGCATAGAGGAGCTCTGGACGAACTCCCTCGTCAATTGCAGCCTGCCATAGCTGGTTTACAAAATCGGTTCCTGTTGCAGCGCCCTTCTCGGCATAGACAGCTGGATAAGCAGAACCTACGCGCTTGTTGAAATCTCGCTGAAGGTCCTCTTTAGTGACAAGAGGTGCTCCAAGAATGCTGGTGCGATCAGAGAAATTACCGCGAGTTGGCTCAATTGGAGAATCGTTATCAGCAGGCGTGTTATTAGCGTCTCTATTATCTCCACCATTATTGCCGTCAACGTTTCCACCTCTACCGTTATTGGTATCAGTAGGCTTAATGTTAAGAACACCATATGTATCTGCGTGTACAACACGACCATCTGAAAGCGTGATGTCTTGGTTACGGAGCAGGCCATTAGTCTCGTCAAAATAATAATATGAGCCATTAATTGATTGCAGACCGAAGAGGGCGCCGTGCTCAGTAGTAGTTGGGTCAAAGTACCAGGTCTTGCCATTTGGAGTGTTAAACCAACCAGAGGCTAAGGCGCCACTTGATTGAGCCCATGCCCAAATATTGTTAGGCAAGGCAACCCAACCATTAGAGGTCATACCATTGTTTACATCAACATAATACGAGCCACTAGAAGTAGCAAAAATACCGGTCTTCAACAGAGGGTATTCTGCATTTTCATCAAAGTAGAACCACTTACCATTAGGCATGTATTTCCAGCCAGAATAAAGTGTGCCATCGTCATTGAGCCAGGCCCAATCGCCATTAGCAAGATTGACCCAACCGCCATAAATCAGTCCACGGTTTTGATCAATGTAGTACTTTTTGTATCCATCAGTCATAAGACCAAAGCTGGCATGATAATTGTTATTAGCATCAAAGTAGAACCACTTGCCGTTAGACATATGTTTCCAACCGGCGTGGAGTGAACCATCTTCTGTTGCCCAAGACCAAGAATCATCAGCCTGGTGGACCCAAGAGTTCTTAGCCATTCCGCTAATCTCATCAAAGTAATAAGACTTACCTGAAATGGTTCTCTGGCCAAGAACAGCAGCGTTATGAGGTGCAGCTGTATCAAAGTACCAAACCTTACCATTTGGCGTAGTAAACCAACCAGAAACAGCAATTCCCCTGGCATCAAAATAATGCCAGCCGTCATCGTCTTTAAGCCATCTGCTTACGTAAGCAGTGCCGTTGTCGTCGGAATACATCCATCCTTCAGCAGCTCTGCGCCAGCCATAGGATTCTTTAATCTTAGCGTCATAGTTTGTCTGGCGGGTTACTTCTTGACCATCGGAAGACCTTGCAGTGATGTACAGGGTGTAACGACCACTTGCAGGAAGCGTAAACGTAGATGAAGTTGCCGTAGTATTAGATGCAACCGTCACCTTAGTTCCGTCTGGACCAGCGTAGCTGTAAGTAAATGTTGCGTCAGTAACTACACCAGTAAGAACTGGCTTCAAAGTGACGTCGTTATCTTTTTGAGTAACAGAAACGCTACTCATGCTCCACCAGGTATCAGAGCTATACATCTCCCAAATTGCCCAGGCGTCAGCCCAGCCAATATAGTCAACCTTAGAGTTGTCGCCAAGGTCTTTAAACTCAGCAGCATGTGCTGGATTTGAAATAAACTGATGCTCAATAATTACGCCAAGAATACCTTTTTGACGAGCATAACGAACAATGCCGTAATAATCGGACTCATCTCCATTCTCGTAATAATCAGTTCCGTATTGGTCGTTGTAGCCGCGCTCGGTTGCACCGTCACCACGGGTAACAATACCAACTTTGTTTCTTAAGTAATAGTTAACTTTGCCTGCAAAAATTTGGCCTGATAAATAAAGATCGTAGTTGTAGCTTACCTTGTGAGGAACAAGTACCTCTGAGCCCGTTGCAGATGCAGGGCCGGCATTGTAGTGAAGCGAGATGATGGCACAAGCGTTTGCGTCAACAGCACGCTGTACGCGCGTCTTGATCGATGGATCCTCGTGTTCTCCACGAACAACAACAACCTGTACACCCCATTTTTCCAGATACTTCTTGGCGTACATGGCAGTTGCCCAAGCCAGGTCTCCCTCTTTGAGTCCAAAGTAGGTAGCACCTGGATCTCTGCCTTCAAGACCATCACTGTGACCTGGGTCAAGCGCAATAGGTCTGCCAGTTGCACGAGCAAGTGCTACGGCATCTTTTAGCGATTCACTCTGGATAATGTTTCCTTGGGCATCCATTGTGGTGTAGGTAGTTGCATATGCGTTTTGAACTGTTGTTACAAACAATGCTGCGACAACAAAGAACAAAACAGCAAGCAATTTACCGCGAGTATTAAATAAGCTGCGTTTCATGCGGTCCTCCGAAAAGTATTGGTTTACTCCTCTTCATACTTGCTAAAAGTTTACACTAGACTGGCACGTCAACAATAAAAAACACAAGCTCACCGCAACTTGATTGGAACTCTGTGATTTTCTCGACACTTGAAGATATTCTTGCAACAGATTTTGAAGCAGCAATCTTTGATTTTGATGGCACTATTGCTCACACGCATCATATTTGGAAGCTTGTTGACCAGGAGTTTTTTGAGTCGCGAGGAATCCCTTACACTCCAGAAATTGGCAAGATTCTCTCCCCTCTTGGATTTGAAAGGGGAGCCGAATGGGCAATTGCCACCTATGGGCTAAAGGAAGATCCAGAAGAAATTGTTGCCGAGTGGAAAGAGCTGAGTAAAAGCTTCTTTGTAAACTCCGTGCAGCTTAGACCTGGTGTTGTTGATTTTATTGGCAAGCTACAAGAAAAAGACATCCCTACTGCATTGGCAACTGTCAACGAGCCGGAGCTTCTTGCTCTTCTTGAGCCTCGTTTGCATCTATCCACTCTGTTTGATACTCAGGTGTTTGCAGCAGATGTTGGATCTGCAAAAGATGAACCTCATCTGTATCTTGAGGTGCTTAAACGTCTTAATGCTACAGCCGAGAAAACAATTCTGTTTGAAGACATTCCACTGGCTCTTCAGACAGGAAATTCTGTTGGCCTTATCACCTGTGCTGTTAATTGTGATGATGTGCATCAAGATATCGAGAAACTCTCTGAACTTGCTAACTTTACCATCAAGCACTGGTATTAAAGATCTTGGTTACTGCAACTGTAAAATAGCGATGTAACAAAAAAGGAGACCCGAAGGTCTCCTTTTGATGGTAGTGTTCGCAAGTACTAGATCTTGTGGACGCTAGAAGCCTGGAGCTTACCGTTCTGGCCGGTGGTAATCTCAAACTCGACAGGCTGACCCTCATCGAGAGTCTTGAAACCGTCCATCTGAATCTCGGAGAAGTGTACGAACAGATCGTCGCCATCCTCACGAGAGATGAAGCCGTAACCCTTGTCTGGATTAAACCACTTTACAGTACCCTGAGCCATTTCGTGCCTTTCTTTCTTAGCCCCGCAGGGCAAAACTGCGCCTGTGGAGCGCGATACCGTGACGTTTCGCCACGTGGAATATAATAACCTTAATCAACAACTTATGTGGCGAGAAACCACTCATGGAGATTTTCACACCATCTACCGGAAGAGCCACAGGTAATCAAGCTGTTTTCCAGCATTTATTTATGGATATATCTGCTATTAAACGTTTTTTATCTCATTAGTTGAGCATTTTTTCATAGAAGATAGAGAATTTGTATAGGATTAATTTACGGGAACAATAACAGACATATCAAACTATTATTTATATAGAAAGTTATCCCTTCAAAAAAGGATATGCAAATGAAAAAGAAGACATGTTTGTCCAGCAGGCCTTCAATGCAAAAGCTTATTGCAGTTGCTTCGTTGAGTGCAGCTCTACTTTGTGGACTCCACGCTGCTCCGGCTCTTGCAGAGACTACTGATACTTCCACAGTAAGTGCTCCTGAATCAACTTCTAAATCCTATTATCCAAAGTGGAAAAAAGTTGATGGAAAGGTTTATTTTTATACTGAAGATGGAACTATTCTAAAAAGTCAGTGGATTACTTATGACAGTAATCAATATTATGTAGATGAAACAGGTGCAGCAGCATCTGGTTTCTATACTACACCTGATGGCAAAACCTGGTATTTTGAGCCAGAGACATGGCTACCGCACGCTAGATATGGCTTATTTTATATTCTCGAAAATAAAAATGCTCCTAATTATCACTACACTTACTACTACGTAGATAAAGATAACGGCTTGATTAAAAACAATTGGGTTAAAACAGATAAAGGTTGGAGCTGGGCCGGAGCTGATGGGCGTTTTACTGAAGGATGGTTCAATACTCCTGATGGTATAACCTGGTATTTTACTGGTAAAGTTGATGGAGATACTCCAGTTGTTCCTTTCGGCACTTCATACAATGGTAAATGGTACTTCTTTGATTCTTCTACGGGACTTAAACGAAATTGTTGGGTAAATGCTGGAATAAACTTTGAGTTTTGGCACTGGGTTGGTCCAGATGGTGCTGCCGTCTCCGGCTGGTTTAAAACTCCAGATGGCAAGACTTGGTATGCCGACCCAGAACATGACAATGAAGTAATAATGGGCGGAATAGATATTGATGGTAAATATTATTTCTTTGATTACAGTAATGGCCTCGTTACCCATGGTTGGATCGGTAATGATGATGATGGATGGGCTTGGATTGAAACAGTAGGCTCTGTTTATTCTGGATGGAAACACATGCCAAATGGTAAGTGGTTCTATTTTGATGAAAATGGAGAATTCCCCCTACTTAAGCAAGGTGTCTTCACTATTTCCAGTGGAACTTATTACGTTGACGTAAATAATGGAATGACTTCTAACAATTGGGTGCAGCTCCCTAATGGCGGTTGGGCTTGGGCACAGTCAAGTGGTGCATTTGCTTCTGGTTGGTACACCACGCCAAATGGCAAAACTTGGTATTTTGATCCATCAGATCCGCAGCATCCTGCACTTATTGGAGACGCTGAAATTAACGGTCAATCATATTATTTTGATTCAGGCTATGGTCTTCTGAAAAATGGATGGATTCACAGGGCTGATGGTTCTTGGTCTTGGGCTGGAGAGAGTGGGGCGCTTCAATCAGGTTGGAAGCACATGCCTAATGGCAAGTGGTTCTACTTTGATCCAAAAGACCCTTATCACCGTATGCTTGTTGGTGTCATCCAAACTTCTAGTGGAACTTATTACATTGATGAGTCGGCTGGTATGACCGCTAACAGTTGGGTACAGCTCCCAGAAGGCGGTTGGGCTTGGGCACAGTCAAGTGGCGCATTTGCTTCTGGTTGGTTCACCACACCAAATGGCAAGACTTGGTATTTTGACCCAGCAAAGCCTGGTCACCCTCTTTATACTGGAGAGCACACTATTGAGGGTAAAGATTATTACTTCGATGAGAGTTATGGCCTTGCTCGCAATCAGTGGATTACCCGTTCCGATGGCGTAAGACGCTGGGCTGGACCAGACGGCGTACTTACTGAATACAAGCGCTAAATCAGTTTGAACCGCTCTTTATTACCTGGATTTATTGGAGTCAAAACAATGGAGAAGAAGATGCGTTTTTCCTACAGACCTTCTACACAAAAGCTTATTGCGGTTGCTTCGTTGAGTGCAGCTCTACTTTGCGGGCTCCCCGCTGCTCCTGCTCTTGCAGAGACTACTGATACATCCGCAGTAAATGCTCCTGCTGTAACAACTGAAACTACTGCAACATCTGAAAATACTTCTCCTACAGCACCTGAAAACTCTCAGCCTACCTCACCTGCAGCGCCAACAACAACTCCAACAACAGACCAGACACCTGCTGTTCCAACAGAGAATACTTCGCCAACCCCTCAGTCTTCTGGATGGAGACAAGAAAACGGCCAATTCCACTATTACAAAGAAGATGGAACACTTGTCACAAGCCAGTGGATTAAAGATGATTCTGGCTGGCACTATGTAGATGCTAGTGGTAATGCAGCCAAGGGTTGGTATACAACGCCTAATGGTAAAACTTGGTATTTTGATCCAACTGACCCGCTGCATACGGCAATCTTCGGTGAAGTTGAAATTGATGGTAAGTTTTACTACTTTGATTCAACAGACGGACTTGTAACAAATGGATGGGTATATCGTTCAGCAAGTTCTTGGTCATGGGCAACTGAAGATGGTACTTACTATTCTGGATGGAAGCATATGCCTAACGGCAAGTGGTTCTATTTTGATCCAGAAGAACCTCGTCATCATATGTTAATTGGAACAATTCAGGTTTCTGATACCTCATATTACATTGATGAATCTGCAGGCATGATTTCTAACAGTTGGATTCAACTACCAACTCGTGAGTGGGCTTGGGCTCAAAAAAATGGCGCTCTTGCCTCTGGTTGGTTTAACACACCAAATGGTAAAACTTGGTACTTTGATCCATCTGTTCCACAGCATCCAGCGCTTATTGGCAACGTCAAAATTGACGGCACATATTATTATTTCGATGAAAACTATGGAATCCTTAGAAATAGTTGGATTCACAATGATGATGGTTCATGGTCTTGGGTAGATACTTACGGCTCATTCTATTCAGGTTGGAAACATTTCCCAGATGGTAAATGGTTTTACTTTGATCCAGATGACTCAATCCATCGCATGAAAACTGGACTTTTCCAACTTCCTAGCGGTTCATATTACGTTGATGAAAATGCTGGTATGACTGCTAGTAATTGGGTGTCCCTACCAGACGGAAATTTTTCCTGGGCTCAATCTGACGGCTCTCTTGTCTCTGGATGGTTTACTACTCCTGGCAATAAGACCTGGTATTTTAATCCAAACTCAATTGATCATGCTGCTTATGTTGGTGAGCATTCTATTGATGGCAAGAGCTACTACTTTGATATTCACTATGGTTTAATAAAAAATGAATGGGTTACTCTTTCAAATGGTGTAAAACGTTGGGCAGGGCCAGACGGAGTACTGACTGGATTCATTTCTCCCGAAGGGGTCTTCTCTACAGATGACGGTTCACAGCCAACAGGAGCGGTACATCTTCCTGGCTTGACTGTAAACGTTGGCTCTGACCATAAAATTAAGACAGGTTGGATAAAAGAAAATAGTAAAGATTTTTATTATCTTTCTAATGGTGCACCAGCAGATGGATGGCTTAATATTCATGGAACTTGGTACTATTTTAGTTCCAATGGAGAAAAACAAACTGGTTGGATTAATTCAAAGGGCAGTTGGTACTTCCTTGATTCTGACGGCAAGATGAAAACCGGATGGATTAAAGATAACGGCAAGGACTACTATCTCAGTAATAATGGTTCCATGCAAACTGGTTATGTAACCTGGGGTGGAAAACTGTATTGGTCAGCTGCTGATGGCGCCATGAAGGAGCAGCCTTGCTACTACCCCGACATGTATCGTTATGCGCAGAACTATTACAGTGCTACTAACTGGCTCATCCAGATTGATACTACTGGCAATCGCTTTGCTGTATATAGGGGCTCACACGGCAACTGGGTTGTTTGGTACGAATGGCAGTGCACCACAGGAGCGCCAGGCATGTGGACCCCTCATGGTCAATTTACCGTAGGTAACAAGGGTCTCTACTTTGGCTCTGGTTTTAGATGCTGGTACTACACAACCATCTCTGGTGAGTATCTCATCCACTCCATCCTCTATCATGCAGACGGCTACACCGTTCGTGACGGTAGACTTGGCTATAACGGCTCTCATGGTTGTGTCCGTCTTGCAACAGAGAATGCTAAATGGGTATATGAAAACATCCCTTATGGAACCAAGATTGTTATTTGGTAACCCAACTAGTTACATCGCTCTATAGCAATAAACCCCAACTCATATTGAGCTGGGGTTTATTTGTTAGCTTATAAAATGTGGTTACGCAAAATACTTTGCTTCAAAATCCTTAAATTGCTCTGGAGTAGCGTTTTGATCTACCGAGAAGGACTGTGCAACCGCTACTGCCTGCTGTCTTCTGAGACCAGCCTTATCCTCATCTCCTAGTTGCTCATAAACGTGAGAGAGCCTATCGAGGGCATACACCACATACTCTGCAACTGAATCAGCTACGCCGGAGAGCAACATCATAGTTACAAGAGAGTCTGGCGAAAGCGCAAGAGCAGTCTCTGGACTCAAATCAATAAGCTCTGCAACAGCTGCCTCTACCCCATCAAGTGACTCTTCAGTTTGAGTCTCTAAAGCATTTTCAAAGCCTGCTGTGACCGTTGAAGTAAAGTCATCGATTACTTCCAAAATGTAATCTCGTTGAAGCATTTTGTTCCAATCTACTAGTTAGTAGGAACAGGAATACGTAAGTGATCAAATGCAGCATGCGTTGCCTGTCTACCCTGAGGAGTTCTAATGATAAGCCCTTGCTGCAAAAGATATGGCTCATAAACATCTTCAAGTGTAGATGGATCCTCTGAGACTGCACTTGCAATGGTTGTGAGACCAACGGGACGACCTCTGAACGTCTCACAAAGCGCACGTAAAACACGCACGTCCATTACATCTAGACCAAGCTCGTCAATCTCAAAGAATGAAAGCGCCTCTGAGGCTACCTGCCAGGTAATAGTACCTTCAGCTTTAACTTGTGCGTAATCTCGTACGCGCTTTAGCAGACGATTTGCCAAGCGTGGTGTGCCTCTTGATCGAGAAGCAATTTCTGCAGCTCCCTGCTCATCAACTTCTACATCAAGAATGTTTGCCGAGCGCATGACAATAGTCTGAAGCTCAGGAACAGTGTAGTAGTCAAGACGATAAGAAATACCAAAACGATCGCGCAAAGGACCAGTCAAAAGTCCGGTTCTTGTTGTTGCAGCTACAAGAGTAAAGCGTGGAATATCAAGCCTGATTGACCTTGCCGCAGGACCTTTGCCAATAACAATATCTAAGAAGAAGTCTTCCATTGCTGGATACAAAATTTCTTCAACCTGGTGATTAAGTCTGTGAATCTCATCAACAAAGAGGATATCTCCCTCTTCAAGATTGGTGAGAATTGCAGCTAAATCTCCTGCTCGCTCAATTGCGGGACCAGAGGTTGTATGAAGCTTTGAGCCCATCTCTCCCGCTAAAACACCCGCAAGCGTTGTTTTACCAAGGCCTGGAGGGCCAGAAAATATAACGTGATCAAGCGGCTCATTGCGACTTTTTGCTGCCTCAATAAGAACACGGAGATTAGATTTAACGCGCTCTTGACCAAGATACTCATCAAGAGTTTTTGGTCGCAAGTTTCTATCTTGCTCCAAGTCTTCTGCCTGAAGCCCACTAGAAACTACACGCTGAGAAGTGTGTCCTGGAAATGGAGCTGGAGTAGACGACGACTCAAATAAGTTATCTGCATCTGCTTCCCACATTAATTACCACTTCCCAAACGCCTTAGTGCATATCCAATAGCAGCTTCAATTGTAATAGCACCAGCCTCTTCATACCCCTCAAGAGCAAGTGTTGCTTCCTGAGAAGTAAAGCCCATTCCAAGAAGAGCCTCAATAGCCTCTGATTCTACAGAGGTTACAGCAGGTTTAGGAATAGCAGCAAAGTCTGCAGGAGACGTAAGACCAACAAGCTGCTTAAGCTCTGCATCTTTTGCGAACACGTCAGAAAGTTCAATTACTAAACGCTCTGCCTTCTTCTTACCAAGGCCAGAGACGCTCTTAAGACGATTTCCGTCATTAGTAGCCACAATTACCGCAAGTTGCTGTGGCGTAAACGTAGAAAGCACAGAAAGAGCCAGTTTAGGACCTACTCCAGAAATTGCGCGCAAGCGATCAAAGAGCGCACGCTCTTCTCGCGAAGCAAATCCAAAGAGTTCCATTGAATCTTCTCTGACTACCATACGAGTTAAAACGGTAACGCCTGCTTCACCCGCTTGTGGAAGCGCAGCAGCTGTTGAAGCTGATATACCCAGCTCATACCCAACGCCATTAACGTCGAGAACAGCAACTGAAGGAGTAACGGATACAAGTGTGCCCGTAAGCTGGACAATCATAGTTGTATTCTTCCCTTTCCAAGCGAGGTGGTTCTTACAAGATTAGCGTGACAAACTGCAGCAGCTAAAGCGTCAGCCGCGTGATCTGGATGAGGCTGATGGTCCAAGCACAATATGTTTTGAACCATATACATAACCTGCTGTTTATCAGCAGCTCCTGTACCAACAACAGCCTGCTTTATCTGCATTGGAGTATATTCTCCAACCGTAAGACCTGCTTTAGAACAAGCGACAATAGCAGCACCGCGAGCATGTGCAGTAGGAATAGCAGATTTAACGTTTTGTCCAAAGTAAATGCTCTCAATAGAAAGAGCTTCTGGTGAAAACTTATCTATAACCTCAACAATCTGGTTATAGATTCTTCCCAAGCGCATATCTATTGGTTCATCTGCGGTTGTAGTTATGCATCCATAGGCGCGTGCACGGCATTCAGAACCCCTTGTCTCTACAATTCCCCATCCAGTGTGAGCAAGACCAGGGTCTATTCCAAGAATTACCATTGCACCTCCTAATATAGAACGTTCGTTCTATATTATCACAGAGTATGCGCAAACGATGCAACTAATTTTCTGAGAAAGGGCCTCTCCACATTTTGGGGTCGACCATGCCAATTTGTGCATCAGATTCTTGTGCCAGCTCTTTTAAAAGCTCCAGCATATCCTTAAAGCCCTCCTGAGCCTCCGCTGGATCAGCTGACAACTCAGGCAGATGCATAGAAGCTCCTTGAATTTCTCGCAAAGAATTTCGCAAGGACTCTACCAGGTCAGATTCGGAAGCCTTTGTATCTCTAATTCTGTCTTGCCAGACTGATGCGTGTGGAATTTGAGCGTTTGTGAGGCTCTTTGAAGACATTTCCAGAACCTCAGTGGTATTTCTGCGGTCTTTTTGGCGAGCGTGGAGCATAGAAATAATTGCTTTGACCTCGTCAACCTTTCCCATTTCTTCCACAATGGCAGAAATGCTCTTATTCCACTCAAGATAGCTGGTAAGCACGTAATCAACAAACTCGATGCGTTCTTGAGGCGTTGGCGCAGCATTCTCCAACCCATCAGTTACAACCTCAGAGATATTCTCGAGAACTGCATGGTCAATAGCTGGCGAGAAGGTATTTCTTACCCTTGCAAGGTCAACAATATCTGCATGATACATATCACCAAGAGGCCACAGAGAGTGCGCACTAGAAATCTCTGTTCCTTTGAGCGCAAGGATGGTCTTATCGGCAGTCTCAAGCGTTAAATAATTATGCTGGTCAGCGTATGCATAGCCGTATGCACTCACCAATTTTGTATCGGTAAATGTCGAGAAAACCGTGCTATCCACAGTAACTTTATTAACCCGAAGTCTTGCGGTAAGCAACTCCGCAGCGCTTGTTGCTCGAGAATCTTTGTTTGGAAGCAACATTACGTGGACGCGCATAGGACCTAAAGCGTCTGAAGCAAGCGCAACAGTAACAAGAGAATTGAGTGAGCCATCAACTGCAATAAACACGC
>ERZ772786.674-NODE-674-length-13886-cov-4.760899_pt1 | contig 13886 bp, 9 predicted proteins | sample MGYA00511473_ERZ772786 | MGnify/ENA primary metagenome ERZ772786 (study PRJEB29015, sample SAMEA2738025) | human oral metagenome | biome: human oral; feature: human-associated habitat; material: saliva | place: China | collected 2252 ...
TAATCTGACCAGAGTTTGTTGCAACTGCGATATCAGCGATAGTTGTATCCTCAGTCTCACCTGAACGGTGTGAAGTTACAGTTGTGTAACCATGACGATGAGCCATCTCGATAGCCTCAAGTGTCTCTGTCAATGAACCAATCTGGTTAACCTTAATAAGGATAGAGTTAGCTGCGCCCATCTTAATACCCTTCTCAAGGAACTTAACGTTAGTAACGAACAAGTCATCACCAACAAGCTGGCAACGATCGCCAATAGCTGATGTTAGCTTAACCCAGTTCTCCCAGTCGTTCTCATCGAGACCATCCTCAATAGAGTCGATAGGATACTTTGTAATCAAATGCTCTAGATAAGCAATCTGCTCTTCTGCGGTCAACTTCTTGCCATTAGGATCCTTTGGCATACCATTCTTGAGCTGACGATAGTCATAGAACCACTTACCTCCCTCGCATACAGCGAACTCAGAAGCAGCACAATCCATAGCAATCTTAACATCCTTACCTGGCTCGTAACCTGCATCCTTGATAGCCTGAATGATTGAATCGAGTGCATCCTCGATACCATCGAACTTAGGAGCGAAACCACCTTCATCACCTACTGCAGTAGAGAGACCACGCTTCTTCAACAACTTAGCAAGTGTGTGGAATACCTCAGCACCCATACGGATACCTTCTTTCTCTGTAGGAGCACCAACTGGACGAATCATGAACTCCTGGAAAGCGATAGGTGCATCAGAGTGAGCACCACCATTGATGATATTCATCATAGGTACTGGCAATACATAAGTATTAGCACCACCAATGTAACGATACAATGGGATGTTCAATGCCTTAGCAGCAGTCTGAGCTACAGCCAAAGAAACACCAAGGATAGCATTAGCACCGAGCTTGCTCTTAGTAGGAGTACCGTCGAGTTCGAGCATCTTGTAGTCAATAGCACGCTGATTGAGTACGCAATCACCTTTCAATGCTGGAGCAATAAGGTTGTTTACGTTTTCAACAGCCTTGAGGACGCCCTTACCCAAGAAACGATTCTTATCGCCATCACGGAGTTCAAGAGCCTCGTTCTCACCAGTAGAAGCACCAGATGGAACACTTGCACGACCCATTACACCATTTTCGAGGGTTACCTCAACCTCAACTGTAGGATTGCCACGTGAATCAAGAATCTCGCGAGCATGTACTTTTTCAATCTTCATAACTTATTTTGTTTATTAAAACTGTTATATTTTATATCCTTCTCTACGGAATGCAAAGTTAATAAAAAAAGTTGGAAACGTATTGTACCAACCTTTTATATTTATGTTTTTGACATAATTAACGTTTAATCTATAATTATGACAGTAACTCCTCTTGCTGCCTGAGCACCCATAACGAGTGCTTGTTCTATATCTGCTGTCTTACTCGGTCCTGATATAAAGCATCCATAACCATAGTCGGTCATGTGTATCTTCTTGTAGGCTTCGTGCATATTGTTAACGATTTTGTCACGATGAACAAGTATTACGAGGTTCTCGGAGATGAAGCAAACAACTCTCTCCTTCATAGTTTGAGGAACCCATACACACCCATTCTCTGCCACGGCAATATCGCCTTCAATAATACCGACATCTGTTCCATTGAGATCTTGTGCCTCAGAAACTATATCGGGATTAATATCAGCCTTTACTCCATCTACATTTGATGCTAACACCTCTGCTACTGGATAAGCCTTACGGATGAGTTCGTTAATATCATCATCAGCCTTTGCCTCGATGACTTCACTCCCCACATTACGACTCATATCAATAAATTGCTGTACAACATCTTGATACTTAATTCCTTCAACAGGGGTTTCTGGCAGATCAAACTGATGTATGGTATTACGACGCAGTTTGCTTAATAGTTCTTCCTTATTCATGCTTCAATTCCTTCATTGCTTGCTTAAAGATAACGTGGAAAGGTTTCTTGGCAAATTGTGGCATAGTATGTCCAATGCTCCAAGGATTCAGTTTTATATCCATCAACGACTTAGGTATGTGATTGGCAACTGACGAATTACGCAATAAGGCATCATAGACATGATAATTCTCATAAACAGCCTTCATTCCCTCTGCCATCACCTTCTTTTCCTTATTCTCTGTACCATATTTCTCTAGACTCTGGCGCCAACGATAAATCTGACTACCAGGAGAAACCTTCGCCGGGCACACACAATCACAACTCAAACACAATGAACATGCTGACACGTTACCACTGTGTTTCTTTGGACTCTTCAGCATACCGAGGTTGACACCAATAGGTCCAGGAATAAAATAACTATATGAATACCCCCCCGAACGACGATAGACAGGACAGGTGTTCATACATGCACCACAACGAATACACTTCAACGTCTCCCAATGTTCATTATTGGAAACAATGTCACTACGTCCATTATCTACCAAGATAAAATGCATCTCTCCACCTGGACGAGGCTTACGAAATTGAGAAGTAAAAGCCGTAGATGGCTGACCAGTACCACTACGAGCTAATAATCGTTGAAATACTGCTAAAGCATCATAATCAGGGATGACTTTCTCAATACCCATGGCTACAATATGCAATTTAGGCACCGATGTTGACATATCAGCATTACCCTCATTGGTGCAGACAACACAATCTCCTGTTGAAGCAACACCAAAGTTACAACCTGTCAAACCTGCATCAGCATCCATAAAGTCCTCTCGGAGATCTTCACGTGCGCATCTTGTAAGATAAGCGGGATCATGGTTTCCCTTTTCATGAGATATTCCTTTTTCCTCAAACATCTCACCCACCTCATCACGTGTCAAGTGAATTGCAGGCATAACGATGTGTGCTGGCTTTAAATGCATTAGTTGAAGAATACGCTCACCAAGGTCTGATTCAACCACATTGATACCTCTTTCTATGAGATAAGGGTTCATCTCACATTCCTCGGTAAGCATTGATTTTGATTTAACGAGCTTCTTGACTTTATGAGACTTAAGTATCTCATAAACCATCTCATTAAACTCTTGTGCATCTTTTGCAAAGTGAACGATAACGCCATTACGCTCTAAACTATTAGAGAATTGCTCTAGGTAGTCGGCTAAATGGCTTGCTGTGTGTTCTTTAATACGACTAGCATGTTCGCGTAAGTCCTCCCATTCGGGTAATGCAGCAGCTGCGGCATCTCGCTTCTGACGCACCGACCAAAACGTACGATCGTGTTGCTCAACCTTCTTAGGGTCTTTCAGAAACTCTTTAGCTCTCTTTGAATGGTATGTTGTCATAACTTAGTTACCCTTATATAACCTTATTTATATATATCAAAAACCAGCAGCTAAAATCTCAGCTACGTGCATAAACTTAATAGGATAATGATTCTTTGCAGCCACCCCTTGCATGTGCATCAAACAGGAACTATCAGAGCCTGTGATAAATTCAGCCCCTGTTTCCATATGACGTTTCACCTTGTCATTACCCATAGCAGCACTGACACGTGGCTCTTCTATTGCAAACATACCACCAAAGCCACAACATTCATCTTTGCGATCAGGCTCTTTTATGGTGATACCTTCCTTGAGTCTCAATAAATCAATTATCTTATTGAAAGGCTTCTCTTGTATTTCTGAAGGTGCACTCAATCCTAACTCCCGCACACCATGACAGGAGTTATGTACTGAAACAACATGAGGAAAACTCCCCGGGAGTTCCTTCACCTTCAAAACATCATGCAGGAACTCTACAAGTTCCATTGTCTTTTTAGGGGTCTGACACTCATGGTCAAGTATTTGTGGGTAATTTACACGCACGAAAGCAGCACAAGACACACTCGGCGTTACCACATAATCAAAGTCTTTAAACCTATCCTCAAACCGCTCAGCAAGGTGACCTGACATACGCTGAAAGCCACCATTTGCCATAGGTTGCCCACAACAAGTCTGCCGTTCGGGATAGACTACATCTAAGTGAAGCTTTCGCAAAAGCTTATAAGTTGCTACGCCAACATGTGGATAGAGTGCATCGACGTAACATGGAATAAAGAGTCCAACTCTCATAAATTTATCTTCTCTTGTTCGTTTCTATGCTACAAATTTAGATAAAATAACTTAGATAGGAAAAGAAAAACGCAAAAAAACATAGCTAAAGATACTTGTTTAATTCTCCTGTAGAATATTTTTCATAACTTTGCAGGGGTGAAAGAGAGGTTTAAGAAGCGTAGAGTAAAAAAGAATACATGAAAGTTTGCATAGCAGAGAAACCTAGTGTTGCAAAAGATATTGCCCGTATCCTTGGCGCAAATAGTGCGCACACAGGATATATGGAGGGGAATGGATATCAAGTAACATGGACTTTTGGCCACCTTTGTGAGCTAAAAGAACCGCGCGATTATACCCTCAACTGGAAACACTGGAGTCTTGGTTCGTTACCAATGATACCTTCTCGCTTTGGTATCAAACTAATAGAAGACGAAGGTATTAAACGCCAATTCGACATCATCAAGAAACTATTTCAAGCTGCAGATGAGATTATTAATTGTGGTGATGCTGGTCAGGAAGGTGAATTGATACAGCGTTGGGTCATGCAGAAGGCTGGTGCAAAATGCCCTGTTAGGCGTCTTTGGATATCGTCCATGACCGATGAAGCTATCCGAGAAGGCTTTGCTAATCTAAGAGATGAGGCTCAATACAAGCCACTATACCTTGCTGGACTTTCAAGAGCGATTGGTGATTGGCTCTTGGGAATGAATGCTACACGCCTTTATACACTCAAGTATGGCAGGAATTCATACGGGAAAGGACAAATACTATCCATCGGAAGAGTGCAAACTCCTACCCTTGCACTCATCGTGAAACGCCAGGAAGAGATTGACAACTTCAAGCCTGAGCCTTATTGGGTACTCGCAACCATCTATCGAGACACACAATTTACGGCTACAAAGGGGAAGTTTACATCTAAAGAAGAGGGAGAAAAGGCTTTCTCAACCATTGAAGGAAAACCTTTTACTATCACCAATATCACTAAAAAGAAGGGTACAGAACAACCCAAACAACTCTATGATCTCACGTCATTGCAGGTGGATTGTAACCGAAAATATGGTTATTCGGCTGAAATGACGCTGAACACAATCCAGAGTTTATATGAAAGAAAGCTCACAACTTACCCTCGCGTTGATACCCAATATCTATCGGATGACATCTATCCAAAGTGCCCGCAAACCATGAACGGGCTTTTCCAAACAACGTTTGCAGGCAAGCGACCTTATGCCGAGTTGGTTAAGACATTAGGAGGGAAACCACTTCCGAAGTCGAAACGTGTGTTTGATTCTTCAAAGGTAACTGATCACCACGCCATCATCCCAACAGGTATTCCTCCACAGGGACTGACAGATGTTGAACGAAATGTGTATGATCTCATTGCGAGAAGATTCATCGCAGCCTTCTATCCTGATTGTAAATTTGCTGCGACAACGGTGTTGGGTGAAGTGGATAAGATTGAATTTAAGGTTTCAGGAAAGGAGATACTAGATAAAGGATGGCGTGTAGTGATGGAAGTATCCAACACACAGTTCACCCTCAAAGGAGGAGAAACAGAACAGCAAGAGGCACTGGGCAAGGATAATCAAGAGGCTAGTTCTTATCTTCCAACATTTGTTAAAGGGGAATCAGGCACACACACACCGACCCTTACTGAGAAACAAACAACACCACCGAAGCACTATACGGAAGCATCATTATTGCGTGCCATGGAAACAGCTGGTAAGTTAGTTGAGGATGAAACATTGCGTGCTGCCATGAAAGAAAATGGTATAGGGCGACCTTCTTCACGTGCAGGAATCATAGAGACGCTATTTCGAAGACATTATATTCAGCGTAAACGCAAGAACATAGAGGCTACTCAAACGGGGATTGCACTCATCAACACAATTCATGAAAAGCTCCTGACATCAGCTGAATTGACAGGCATTTGGGAGAAAAAGTTGCGTGATATTGAGGCAAAAAAATATGATGCTGCGCAGTTTATCAACGAATTAAAGGAGCAAATCAACAACATTGTTAATGATGTCTTAGCCGATAACTCTAACCGAAAGATTGGAGTGGCAGAACCGCCCCAACCCCCTCCAAGAGAAGGAGATGCAACTTGACGCAGTGTTAGAGAGGCTTTCTTTCATGCAAAGAAGGCACCTTTTCAACCTGAAAAGAGCATGTTTTCAAGTTGAAAAAGGCGTCTTTTGTTTTAGTGTTTATAAACAAAGAGTAATTTAAGGAGCCATCTCCCATAGAATTATACTCGTATACACATCTCTTGCCATTATCAAAGATTGCCTATCATCTATAGCTATCTATGAACTCTCACATTTATCTTAATCAGGACAGAAAAGGTGAGAAACAAAAGGACTTCACCATGGAATTAAAGCGAGAAAGATATTTAGACTATTATTCCTGCCGCCTATTTACGCTTTACAAGACACAAGAAATCAACATATTAAGGCAAATGTTAAAAGTAAAAGGAGAGCAAATTAAAACTAAATTCATGTATTTGTGATTGATTTTTATACCCCAATACACACCTAAAACAGCAAGAAGTTAATACTACCTACACGAAACTTATCTTCAAACAGAGTATTTTAATATATTTTCAAACCATCTTTTACTGATACTTAATATATAATTACTACCTTTGCACAGATTATTTCGAAATAAACATTTTCTGCCCTTCTCCCATGCTGATAAGTGGCAGATTGCAAATACTAATCGCACAAATGAAACAATTCAGACTGGTGGACAACATCGTTGGATGGGTGGCTTTCTTAGTTGCCGCATTCGTCTATTGCTCCACAATTGAGCCGACAGCCAGCTTTTGGGACTGTCCGGAATTCATTACAACAGGCTATAAGTTAGAGATTGGTCACCCTCCTGGGGCACCATTCTTCATGCTTACTGCTAATTTATTCTCACACTTTGCGAGTGATCCAACACAAGTTGCAAAGATGGTCAACACGATGAGTGCATTGTTGTCGGCTACTTGTATCATGTTCTTGTTTTGGACTATTACCCATCTTTCACGCCGTCTTATCGTTCGTGATGGCGATGCTCCGTCACTTGCAAAGACCATTGCTATCGAGGGAGCAGGTCTTGTCGGTGCATTGATCTACACCTTCAGCGATACGTTCTGGTTCTCTGCTGTCGAGGGCGAAGTGTATGCTTACTCATCAGCCTTTACTGCTGTTGTGTTCTGGTTGATACTCAAGTGGGAAGATGTTGCAGACAAACCACATTCCGACAGATGGTTGGTATTGATCTTCTATATGACTGGTCTTTCAATCGGTGTACACCTGTTGAACCTCCTTTGTATCCCTGCCGTCGTTCTGATTTACTATTATAAAAAGGTGCCAGAGGCTAATCTTAAGGGGTCGTTATTCGCTCTGCTCATCTCGGTAATATTGGTTGCTGCCGTTCTCTATGGCGTTGTTCCTGGTATTATCACCGTAGGTGGATGGTTCGAATTGTTCTTTACTAACACCCTAGGCATGCCTTTCAACACGGGTACCATTATATATATAGTACTGCTTGTTTCCGCCTTTGCATGGGGTATCTATGAAACTTATCAAGATAAGAGTCAGGCTCGTCAGAACATAGCATTCCTATTGGCTTTTGCCTTAATTGGTATTCCTTTCTATGGTTATGGTTGGAGTGCTTTCATCATTGGTATTATAGTTTTAGCTGTTGTTTACTTCCTTTTGCGTTGGCGTCGACCCGTTAATAAGGATGGTAAGAGGCAATCAGTAATGTTGGTGACTGCCCGTCTAAAGAACACAGCCTTACTATGTATGCTGATGTTGATAATCGGTTATTCATCTTATGCTGTAATAGTTATTCGCTCTACAGCTAACCCTCCAATGGATCAGAACTCACCAGAGGATATCTTCACACTAGGTAGTTATCTGAGCCGTGACCAGTATGGTGATCACCCTCTACTCTATGGTCAGGCTTATACGAGTCAACCAGCAGTGGCAGAGGATGGAATGCACTATAAATTTAAGGAGGGAGCACCTGTCTATGAGCGTAAAGAGAAGGCTTCTAAGAATGAGAAGGACTCTTACTTCCTCGTTAGAAATAAGGCTACACAGGTGTTCCAACAGAACATGTTCTTCCCACGTATGTATGACGATGGTCATGCTGCACAATATGAACAATGGATGGGAGGCGTTACGGGGCATACTGTTGATGGTGTGAAAATGCCTACACAATGGGAGAATCTAAGGTTCTTCTTCTCTTATCAATGTAACTTCATGTACTGGCGTTACTTCATGTGGAACTTTGCTGGACGTCAAAACGACCTACAAGGCAATGGTGAACCAGAGCATGGTAACTGGATAACAGGTATATCGTTCATTGATAATGCACTCTATGGGGACCAGAGTAAACTGCCCGATGAGTTGAAAGCAAACAAAGGTCACAATGTATTCTATTGTCTTCCATTATTGCTCGGACTACTTGGTTTGTTCTGGCAAGCATGGCGTGGCAAGCGTGGTATACAGCAGTTCTGGGTGGTATTCTTCCTGTTCTTTATGACAGGTTTAGCTATTATCATCTATTTGAATCAGACTCCTAGCCAGCCACGTGAGCGTGACTATTCGTATGCGGGATCATTCTATGCTTACGCAATATGGTGTGGTTTAGGTGTTTTGGCACTCTATGATTGGGCAAGAAAACTGAAGATTGCACCCGTTTTATCGGCATCTGTGATTTCACTCGTTTGTTTGCTCGTGCCAATTCAGATGGCATCACAGACTTGGGATGACCATGATCGTTCTGGTCGTTATACATGTCGTGACTTCGGACAGAACTATTTGATGTCACTTCAAGATAAGGGAGCTCCTATCATCTTCACTAATGGTGACAATGATACCTTCCCACTTTGGTACAATCAAGAGGTTGAAGGTGTAAGAACAGACACACGTGTTTGTAACCTTTCTTACCTACAAACTGACTGGTATATAGACCAGATGCGTCGCCCTGCTTACAACTCTCCGAGTGTACCAATATCATGGCCACGACTTGATTATGTGAGCGGTACGAATGAGATTATACCTATTCAACCAGAGTACAAACAGCAGGTTTTGGACTTCTATAAGCAGAATCCCGCTGCAGCAAAGGCTCAGTTTGGCGAGGAACCATTCGAGTTAAAGAATATATTGAAGTACTGGGTACGTTCTAAGAACGCTGAGACTCACCTCATTCCAACCGATACCATCTACATGACTATCGATAAGGAAGCTGTGAAACGAAGTGGTATGATGCGTCCAGGTGACTCTATTCCTGATCGTATGGTAATCTCTTTAGCAGGTAAGCAGGCATTATATAAGAATGATTTGATGATGCTTGAGATGATTGCTAATTGTAACTGGACTCGTCCACTCTATGTAGCTGTTACTGTAGGAAGTGAGAACTTCATGAATCTCGGTGATAACTTCATTCAAGAGGGATTAGTAAATCGTATCACACCATTCAATACGACACAAGGTGGAAACAATCCATTGGGAATCAATCTACGTAATTTCGACACAGAAAAGACCTATAATGTCGTGATGAATCGATTCAAGTGGGGAGGTCTCAATAAGCCTGGTCTCTACATTGACGAGACTGTTGCACGAATGTGTTATACGCATCGTCGTGAGATGGCAGACCTTGCGCTCCACCTTATTGCTAAGGGTGAGAAAGCCAAAGCACTGAAGGTTCTACAGAAGGCAGAGAAAGAGATACCTTATTATAATGTACCAATAAGTTACATGAGTGGCTCTGGTGATATGGCAGAAGCTTATACATTGTTGGGACAGAAGGCAAAGGCTCGTCAGTTATATGACGCTCTTTGGAAGATTTCAATGCAGTATGCTAATTACTACATGTCGCTTCCTTCACGTTACTTTGATATGTCGCAAAGTTCATGCAAGATGCACTTCCAAATTATGATGAACCTTGTTAATGCTAATGATCATACTGACAGAGCATGGGCTAACAAGCATGCTCAACAGTTGAACGGGCTGATGAACAGATTTGCAAGTCTAGGAGGTACATGGCAACAGGGTGAATAATCCAACTTTAAAAGAAACTATTTCTTGATAAAGATGGAATAAATTAAACTGGGGCGTGGTCTACCATATCAGGATGACCACACTCCAGTTTCTTCTTATATCATACTTCATCATTTCTTAAAATCAGCTATAAGTAACAATGTTGATAGAACAACCAGCACGATGGCTACGCCTCTTTTATCCTCACGCATTATGGCGCATGGATAAGAAAGACCATTCTGTATACCTTACCTTTGATGATGGTCCCATCCCAGAAGCCACTCCTTTCATCCTTGATGTGTTGGATGAATTCGGTGCGAAGGCTATGTTTTTTATGGTGGCAGATAATGTAAGGAAACATCCAGACCTATATAAAGAGGTGATAAGGAGAGGGCATAAAGTGGGAAATCACACCTATCATCACCTCGGATCATTTAGACATTGGACATTAACTTACGCTGTTGATGTCACAAAAGCTGATAACTTGCTTAATACTCCCTACTTCCGTCCACCTCATGGATGGCTTCGACACACTGTTTACTGGTGGGTGAAACAGAATTACAGGGTTGTGATGTGGGATCTTGTCACACGTGATTATTCTAAGTTATTGACTGCAAAAGACGTGGTAGAGAACGTAAAACGATATGCAAGAAATGGTTCTATCATCACCTTTCACGACTCTTTAAAGAGTATAGACAAGCTCCGTACAGCACTTCCGGAGTCACTTCAATGGCTCAAGGAACAGGGATATGAGTTTAAGACATTCCCTGATAATCCCGAAGAAACAAGATGATTAGTATCAACGCAACATGGATAAAGGAAGAAGCAAAGCATCTCGGATTCTTCTCTTATGGGGTTGCAAAGGCAGAACCAGTTGATGAAGAGGTTGCAAAAGGGTATCGGAAATGGCTGGAGAATGGTGAGGAAGCAACCATGGCATATATGTCGAATTATTTAGAGAAGCGTCTCGATCCTCGCAAACTGGTTCCTGGTGTGCGAAGTATAGTATCTCTTGCCCTTAATTATGCCCCTTCTCAACACCTACACAAAGGTGAATATCAGTTTGCAGCATACGCTCTAGGACAGGATTACCACGACTTAATGAAGGCAAAGATGCGGGAGTTGGCTAATAAGATAAGGGAATCAGAACCTTATCTTAATGCTTTTCAAGAGGGGAAGGAAGGACAAGAAGATGAATTAGAAATACGTTGTTTCTGTGATACAGCACCTGTTCTTGAACGTTATTGGGCACAGAAAGCAGGCTTAGGATGGGTTGGGCGAAATCATCAACTTATCATACCTCATGCTGGTTCGATGTTCTTTCTCGGGGAGATATTTCTTCCTTTCGATGTTGATAAATATGACGAACCTATGGAGAGTAGGTGCGGTAACTGCCATAGATGTATAGATGCTTGCCCTACGAAAGCCATCATCCCGAATGAAGACTTTCATACAGATAGATGCTTATCGTACCAACTGATTGAGAATAGAGGGGACTTGTCAGAGGAAGCAAAGGTAGCTATGGGCGATACAATCTATGGTTGCGACAGATGCCAAACAGCCTGTCCTTGGAATCGTTTTGCCATTCCTAACAACGAACCAAGCCTACAACCGAAGGCCGAACTACTCTCAATGAGTAAGGAAGCATGGCACAATCTTTCTATTGAAGATTATCGACGATTATTTAAAGGGTCAGCTGTTAAGCGTGTAAAGTTCGAAGGTTTGAAACGAAATATAGCTGCAACAAAGCATAAAGGGAACGAGTAACATTTGTTACCAAGGCTTTCTATGGCATTATAATTGCTTGTTAGGAGATAGTAAACAGTTATAAACAATTTAATTATAAAGATATGGCAAAACTAGAGAAAGGTATTATCTTTTCAGCAAACAAGGTAATTGATTACGCTGATGGTGGTGTAATTAGCAAGGAATTAGTACATAGTAACGCAGGAAGTGTGACACTCTTCAGCTTCGATGCAGGACAAGGTTTATCAGAACACTCCGCTCCTTTTGACGCACTCATACAGGTGATTGAAGGTAAGATGGAGCTAACAGTCGAAGGCACAAAGCACGTTATTAGTGCAGATGAAAGCTTCATCATCCCTAGCGGTGCCCATCATTCAGTAAATGCAGCAGAGCGTTTCAAGATGATAATTACAATGATTAGAGGTTAAAAAAATACTTCTACAGAACAAAGATAAAAGTCTCATAAACAAATTTCCGAGGTATCCTAGAGTCCTAATAACATCCTATGATACCTCGAGAAATTATATCTTACCAAACTTCAGACTACCTATAACCTACTTTATAATTGCTTGATAGTCTTTATCGAAAAGACGAGGATGACGACCAATGAGGACTGTATTAAGCAGACAATTAGCCACTAACTCCTCATCCGTTAGGTCTACTTTCGATTCCTTCTTCACTTCCTTGCCTAATAACACATCCCATGGACCATTGAAATCATGGTCGTCAGCACCGAAGAACATCTCATTTGTATCGGGATCTTCCATCAGTTGATAACGGATTTGCTTCTTTGATAACACAGGATTAATACTTAATAACAAGTCGTATGCATTACGGAACTCATTCCTCAAATGCCGACCTTTAGGAAACATAAGTCCTATTTGTGGATAAATCTCATCAAACTCGTAGGCTTGAAACAACTCTTTCAGTTTCATAATATATTGTTGTTTAATTATCAGAACAAATCTTTTATTCATCAGAAGATTATCCTTAATAATCAAGAGAATAAGAGATTGTGCCTGCAAAGATACATTATTTTTTTTGATACGTTTGCATGTTAGAACATTAATTCGTATATTTGCGGCATATTACTAACCCAGAGTTCGTCTAGAAAAACACGGGCTCTATTAAAGCTTTTGATACACATGAGAAGAGATCAAGAAATTTTCGACCTTATTGAAATGGAGCATAAGCGACAGCTAAAAGGCATGGAGCTGATTGCATCTGAGAATTTTGTTAGCGATGAAGTAATGCAAGCTATGGGTTCTTACCTCACGAACAAGTATGCAGAGGGTTATCCCGGCAAACGCTATTATGGTGGTTGTCAAGTGGTTGACCAGGTTGAAACACTTGCAATTGAGCGTGTTAAACAACTCTTCGGAGCAGAGTATGCCAATGTTCAGCCACACTCTGGCGCACAAGCAAACCAAGCTGTTTTGCTCGCAGTACTAAAACCTGGTGACACATTTATGGGTCTTGACCTTGACCAAGGAGGGCATCTCTCTCATGGAAGTGAGGTGAATACATCTGGAATCCTTTATCACCACGTTGGTTACACACTGAATCGTGAGACGGGAAGAGTGGATTATGATGAGATGGAAAGGCTCGCTCTCGAACATAAACCAAAGCTAATTATTGGTGGAGGATCAGCTTATAGCCGTGAATGGGACTATAAGCGTATGCGCGAAATAGCTGACAAAGTAGGTGCATTATTGATGATTGACATGGCACATCCTGCTGGTCTCATTGCTGCAGGATTGTTGGATAACCCAGTAAAGTATGCCCATATCGTTACTACAACAACCCATAAGACACTTCGTGGACCGCGTGGTGGTGTCATTCTAATGGGTAAAGACTTTGAGAATCCATGGGGACTTGCTACAAAGAAAGGCGTTATAAAACCAATGTCAATGCTCTTCAACTCAGCAGTATTCCCTGGTAACCAAGGCGGACCATTAGAGCATGTCATTGCAGCAAAGGCAGTTGGCTTCGGTGAAAATCTACTCCCAAGTTGGAAGGAATATGCAATGCAGGTAAAGAAAAATGCTTCTGTTCTTGCACAAGCACTCGTTGATAAGGGC
>ERZ772786.676-NODE-676-length-13876-cov-4.754938_pt1 | contig 13876 bp, 10 predicted proteins | sample MGYA00511473_ERZ772786 | MGnify/ENA primary metagenome ERZ772786 (study PRJEB29015, sample SAMEA2738025) | human oral metagenome | biome: human oral; feature: human-associated habitat; material: saliva | place: China | collected 2252 ...
GCGGCTGCGGCCTCGCACCCCTTGCGAGGCCAGCCATTCCATTTCCGTATCGATCCTCTGGCGCATGTGAGCGTCATCGAGTGCATCGAGGCCGTGCCAGGCGACTTCTGCGACCGCGAGTAAGCGGGGGAAGAGCTGGTAGAAGAGCTGCTCGCGGGTGGGGATGAATTCGCACCACAGCGCAGCTTGGATTCCAATCGGAGGATTTTGCGCTTTGCGCACCTCCGCCATGACCTCCGTAAGGATGCGGTCCTCAGTGATGACACCGAACATGGCAGCCGGCTCTTCTTGGGCCGGGCCGGCGAGGCGGTTGAGATAGAGCTGGTCACAGCATCCATAGACCCAGGGCTGTCCAGATTGCGCCGCCCTGCGGGGACCTTCGCCGAATCCGCGCCATGCGATGATGAGAGTGTCATCGAGAACCTCGGAGCGAGCGATTTCCGTCAGTTCGTCCCATCCTGCTGCTCTCTTGCCGAGGCTGTGGAGGAGTGCCAGCGTGCGTCGGGTCATGTGGGCTTGAAGTTCTCGCCCAGAGTGGATTTCTTGCGCAGCAAGGGAATTCATGAGTTCTTGGTCATTTTCCCATGCCTCGAAACGGCATTCATCACCACCAATGTGAATGATCGGCGATGGGAAGAGGGAAGCGACGTGCGTGAGTGTGGTCTCGATAAAGTCCCAAGCTTCTTCGCTTGGCCACAGCAGGTCATTTCGATGGCTCCACTTCTTGGCGGGCAGTGAAGCAAGTGTCGGGTCTCCGAGGTTTGGATAGGAACGGATTGCAGCGTGCATGTGTCCGGGGAGGTCAATTTCAGGGACGACCTCGATTCCTTCCAAGGAAGCGTGGGCGACGATCTCACGGATATCCTCATCCGTGTAATAGCCGCGGGTGGAATTTTGAGGAGCACGTGCGATCATCTCTGCGCGTTTATCGGGATCGATATTGTCGTACCAATCGAAAGTTTCCCGCGGAAGGGTCGCACCTACTCGTGTGAGCTCAGGGTAGCCGGGAATGTTGATTCGCCATCCCGCGTCATCGGTGAGATGCCAGTGGAAACGGTTGAAACCATAACGGGAGAGCAGGGCGAGGATCTCGTGGACCAGCTCGGGGGGCCAGAAGGTCCGGGAAGAATCGAGCATAAACCCGCGCCATGCGAATGCTGGTGTGCATTCGCGGTCGTGTGGGATTATTGAGGGTGACACGTTAATCCCCTTTGATAAGGTCAACCGACTATAGTGTTACGAATCGTAACATTGCTATTTCGGTATGCCAAGACGTGATGGGAGAGGAAAGTGCTGAGCACCAACAAAGAGCGAGCTATTGCTGCCCTTGTGAGTCAAGGCCCGCAGCATCGCGCTGCGCTCGCTCGCATTCTCTCGGTATCTCGAACAACGGTCACAAACGTAGTTCAAGACCTTATCGCCGAAGGGTATATGGCTGATGATGGGGAATCTCCACTGAAGTCGACTGTCAAGCTCACTGAAAAACTGGGGGTTTTGGTATCGGTTGTCTTTTGGATTGATCGCACTCTTGTCTCAATTGCCACTGTAGATGGACGCATTGTTGCCTCGCGTGAAAATCCTGAAAAGCCAGGAGAAATCGGGAAGATGCGTCTGGCTCATGTCGAGAAGACTATCCGCGCGATGCTCGCTGATCTCGGAGGGCCTAGGGTGTGTGCGGGCCATGTTGCAGTCAATACCCAAATCAACGTCCGCACAGGCGAAGTAGTCGGTGGTTCGGCCTCGTTGATGTGGAAAGATACCAATCCGCTTCAGGCGATGAGCTCCCTTCTTCAAGCTCCGGTGCGCGTGGAGAATACCGCGCGATTGGCAGCGTTTGTCGAGTTTGAACGGTTGGATCAGCCGGTCGGCAACATGGTCTATGTCCATCTTTCACACGGAATTACCATGGGGAACATCCTCGGTGCGACTCTGGTTCAAGGTGCGCATGGGGGTGCTGGGGAACTGGGACACATCAGCATTGATCCCATGGGATTACCTTGCGAGTGTTCCAATCGAGGATGTCTTCAGCAGTATGTATCGACGCCTGCGATTCTTGCTCGGCTCAAGCCAATTCTTGGCGCGGATGCGACGATTTCAGACTTTGTTGCGGCGGTTCGGAGTGGGGATCACGCATGTACGAGCCTCATTGAGGAAATTGGTGAGCAGCTGGGTGTAGTGATGGTGAGTGTTACGAATTTACTTGATCCTGAGGTGATCGTCCTCGGCGGTGAGATCGCGCAGGTGGGGGAGAGTCTTCTTGATCCTTTGCGACGGATTGTTCGTCGACGAGGACTTCCCTTGTCGTCCCGTAACGTGCGTTTTGCGTGCGCGGGGCAGCCGGCTTCGGCATCGGAAATGGCTTCCGCAGCCTTCAGTGTCATTGTGCGGGATGAAGATGTCGTTGAGTCAATCGTAAAATTTGCCGTGTAACAAAAGTGTCACGATTCTTGACAAAGTTTTTTGTGCTGATGATACTTAAGCTCATCTACGCATAGGCGCGTAGCGTTTGAGAGGAAATAACAATGTCTCAGCACACAACCAGAAGGCGCCTGATCGCACTGGCAACTGCGTCTGCGCTCAGCCTCGGCCTTGCGGCATGTGGAAACTCATCCAGCACGTCCGGTTCAAGCGCTTCTAGCGACACTTCAAGCGTCACAGGGAAGACCGTGCGCGTATGGTTCATGGAGGGGTCGATCTCTGACGAGGCGATCGCTTACCTCGAGAAGACCTTCGCAGAACAGAACCCCGGAAACACCCTCAAGGTTGAAATTCAACCCTGGGATGGCATCGTTTCTAAGCTCCAGACATCCCTGGCGTCGAAGTCAGAGAGTCCCGATCTCGTCGAAACTGGAAACACTCAGACCGCTGTTTTCGCGTCCGTCGGAGCTTTTGCTCCCGTTGACGACCTTTACGACAAGGTTGGCGGCGATAAGCTTATTCAAAGCTTCATCGATGCAGGACGCTGGGACAACCAGCTCTACGCGCTTCCTCTCTACGCCGGTGCACGTGGAATTATCTACCGCAAAGACCTCTTCGAGAAGGCCAATATCGCTGTTCCGAAGACCTTGGATGAATTGGCAGATGCTGCAATTGCCCTGGGTAAGGCAAACCCGGACGGAGTCGAAGGCTTCTCGGGAATGTATCTTTCGGCAGTAGACATTCACGGCGTTGAATCACTGATGTTTGCCGGCGACGGTGACTACGCGACCTTGAACAACGGCAAGTGGCAAGAAAAGCTCACTGATCCCAACACCGTCGCTTCCCTCGAACGCATCCAGAAGATCTTCAAGGACGGCACCGCATACGCGATGGACTCCTCCGCCTCGCAGAAGAACTTCCAGAAGTACTTCAACGAGAATAAGGTGGGTATCCTCGTCGGCACCGGTTCTGTTGCCAAGAAGATCGACAAGGAACTGTGGGATGCCGGCAAGGTTGGTGTCATGCCGATTCCTGGGCTCAAGGAAGGCAGTGTCGGCAAGACCTTCGCCGGCGGCTCCTCGATCTCTCTTGCTGCAAACGCGCAAAATCCTGAACTCGCAAAGAAGGCACTCGAAGTGATCTTCTCCGAGGACTTCCAGAAGATGGTCGCAAAATCGGGCTGGACCCCTGGAAACACCCAGTACGGTTCAGCTTCGGAAGGTGCATTCGCAGACATCTCGACCACCGTCATCGAGAACTCGAAGCTCACCCCCAATACTCCGCAGTGGGGAGTCGTTGCAGGTGACAATGTCATCCGTGACTTCTTCACCGAGATTGCTCAGGGTAAGGATGTCAAGACAGTCGCAAAGGAAACGGGCACAAAGCTCGATGCGACCCTGAACCAGTAGTAATCCTTCACACAAGGCGTCGACACGCACGAGGCGGCGAGCGGCGCACAAACACTAGGGGAGTCGTCCGTCCTCATATATTTCGGGCGACTCCCCTGCACCATCGCAACACCGGAGAGAAAAATGACCTCGACCCACGTGTCGTCCGTCAAAAGGCGCCCAAAGAAGGGCTTCCTGAAACGGAAAATGGCACCCTTCCTCCTTCTCAGTCCAGCCGTAATTCTGGTCCTGGTTGTCTTGGGCTACCCTATGCTCCGCCAGTTCATCATGTCTTTCCAAAAGTTTGGCTTGGAACAGCAGTTTGGAAAGCCGCCGAAGTGGGTTGGCTTCGACAACTACAAAGCGATTCTCTCCGACTCCTATTTCTGGTCGGTCCTTGCAAAATCGCTCGCGTTTTGTGCCTGGACAGCCGGAATCACCATGATCGGTGCCATTACTTTGGCACTCATGATGCGCGCCGCTTCACCTGCAGCGCGAACCTTCATGAATTCCACTCTGATCGTCGTTTGGGCAATGCCCCTCCTTGCCTCACTTACTGTCTGGCAGTGGCTGGTTGACCCGAACTTCGGCCTCATCAATTTCCTCTTGGCGGCTCTGGGCCTTCCCTTCAAGGGTTTTGCATGGCTCTCAGCGTCGTACTGGACTTTCTTCTTGGTCGCCTCGGCAATTATCATCTGGGCGTCGATGCCGCTGGCCGCAATTTCGATCTATGCGGCCGTCACTCAAATCGATGATTCGCTGATTGAAGCGGCACAAATCGACGGTGCCGGATACCTCTCCCGCCTGCGCTACGTCATCTTTCCGTCGATCTCTCCCGTCATTGCACTGATCGGCGTTCTTCAAGTGATCTGGGACTTGCGCGTCTTCACGCACATCTACGTCCTGCAACAATCCGGTTCGATCTCAACAGAAACAAACCTCTTGGGAACCTATGTTTACCGGCTGGGTATTTCACAGGGCAATTACGGGATGGCTTCGGCCCTAGCAACCGTCATTTTGCTGATCACGGTGGTTATCACGGCGAAATACATCCATATGCTCTTCACGAAGGGGGACGCACGATGAGTGCCACGCAGGTCAGGGAAAACGCGGGCCAAGTGTCACCTCGTCAATCAAATCGACGCAAGGTGCGTCCCGGGAAAGCTGTCGTGAATGTGCTCTTGGTGATCACGGCATTGACGTGGTTGCTTCCCGTGTACTGGATGGTCAACTCTGCTTTCCAAACAGAACGCAACCTTCTATCGAGTCCTCCCAAGCTTTGGCCGTCACCACTGACAACCGAGCATTTTGTGGGGGTGCTGACTTCTCCGGCTTTCCGCTCCGCGCTGCTCATGTCGCTGAGCGCAGCCATCATCACTGTATGCGCGACGACGCTGTGCTCGCTTCTTGCAGCGCTTGCTTTGGCTCGCTTTAATTTCCGAGGCCGACGCACTTTGATCGTTTCCATCCTTGTCATCCAAATGATCCCCGCCGAGGCACTCTTCATTTCGCAGTACCGCATGCTTGATTCGTGGGCACTGTTGAATTCTGTCGCGGGATTGTCCTTGCTCTACGTCGGAGGGGTGCTCCCCTTCGTCACATGGATGATGCGTGGATATGTTGAAGCCGTCCCCGAGGAATTGGAACAGGCCGCAATGATCGACGGGTGTACCCGCGTGCAGGCATTCATGCGTGTGACTCTGCCGTTGCTGGCACCGGGGTTGGTCTCGACTTCAGTCTTTGCTTTCTTGCACTCGTGGAATGAGTACACGCTGGCGCTGATTGTTCTCTCTCGCGATTCCGCGGTGACCTTGCCGCTGTGGCTCCAATCCTTCCAGCAGGGACTTCAGGGCTCCGACTGGGGAGGCGTGATGGCCGGTTCGACGCTTATTACAATCCCCGTTCTCATCTTGTTTATCTTCGTTCAAAACAGGATGTCGACGGGTATGGTCTCGGGTGCAGTTAAGGGTTAAGCGCGGGGCACGTGAAGGTATCGCTGCGAGGCTCCTCAGATCAGGTTCCGCTTCTGCATGATCTTCAGTGCGACCCAACCGAAGGGTGCGCGGCCATAGAAAGTCACGAGACGGTAGATGATCGCGGTAGGCAATGCGATCGACACGGCGATACCGGCCACCTGCAAACCACCGGTGAGCGCGGCCTCGACAGGACCGATACCGCCGGGGGAGGGGACGACTGAACCCAGGGAGTTCGATGCCAAGTAGGTAATTGAGAGAGTCACAAGGTTCAGCGACCCGCCCATGGCCTTGAGTGATGCCCAGAACGCGCCGACGAAACCGATGTTCATGAGCATGTTCCCCGCAAGAACCGCAAGGAGACGCTGGGGCTGGCCGGCAACCCACATGAGGCGCGGATAGACCTGCTTCCACGTGGGTTCGATCTTTGACCAAATGAACTTTCGGATCTTCGGGATAGAAATGCAGATAATCACCACAAGGGCGACAACTGCGACACCGGCGATGATCGCGCCATAAGGCAGCGATACAGACAGTGAGGATCCGGAGAAGAACAAAACGGTGACGAGCAGTGAGATAGTCACGAGGAACTGTGAAATCTGCTGAAGAGTCACGGTTGTAACCGCAGCGGCTGTACTCATCTTCTGCTTGGTCAGGAAGCGCAGGTTGAGCGCGGCGGGGCCAATTCCAGCAGGTGCGACCAGAGTGACAATCGAGGCGGCGACCTGGGCAAGAATCGAGTCTCCGAACTTGACCTTCTCTTGGCTGAAAGCAACCAGAGGAACTGCGCCGCCAACCCACGTTGCAGCTGCGAAAGCAAAAGCGATGGCAATCCAGATCGGGTTGGCCTGCTTGACTGCTGCGACGATATCGGAGAAGTTCAAGGAACCCATCAAGATGATTGCGGCGAGCGCAAGAACTGCGAAGGTGATCATCGTCTTGGGGGCGAAACGTTGCAAATTAGCCGGTTGGATAGATTCTTGAGGAGTATCGGCAACAATTCCTTCGCGGAGTTTGTCAAGCAGATCGCTGCGTCGAAGGCTTGCAGTCACCTCCGAAGGCAGGACAGCCTTTTGCAGCACCGGCGCACAACCGACCAGGGCTTCTTCGGAAAGATTTCGTCGCGCCGAGGCCAGCGCCCGATCCTTTCCGACATAGATCGCAAGCAGAGTGAGCATCTGGGCGACATCGATGCGCTGATTGAGCTCGTTCGTTGCAACCTCACCCTCGTCCCAGTGGATCAGCCACACCTGGGAGGACTCATCCACAACCAATGAAGAGGGGGCAATATGGCGGTGGCTGATCGCATGGGCGTGTGCGAAGACCAACTGCTTCCAGGCCTCGTCAAGGATCTCATCGGTGAGTGCATCTGCCTCGGCAAGATCCCTCAAGGACGCGGTCGGTGGAAGCACGCGCATGACCGTCATGATGGAGTCACCCGCCTGCGCAAGCCCCATGGGTTCGGGCAGGTGTACGCCCGCGCGCTTTGCGGAAATGGTGGTCAGCATGGAACGCTCGGCAGCGGCCTTCACAGAGGGGGAAACCCAGCGGGAAAGACCGCGAAGACGGACGTTATTCCACACTTCCAAAAGGGTCCCGGTCATTCCGCGCCCCGGGTCGAGCATGGTGATCTCGTAGGGCACACCGTAGATATCCCACACCTGATAGTGGCGATTGCCATCAACGGGGGGACGGCGAGGAATCGTGTATTCAGCTGAATCGGATGCGTGGGGTTCCGCGTGGAAATGGCCGTGTTCTGATTCGGTGACCAGCCATGTTTCCAGGTTGACCCCCGCGGGAAGAAGATCCGTGCGAATGATGCGTTGGGGTGTGATTCGGATGGAGAGAAGCGCGCGAACAATCTGACCGCCCGAAGCACTGCGGTCCTGGAATCCCAAGACAAAGCGCGAGGCCGACCCAAAAGTGCGTCCCAAGAGCACGGAGAATACTGCCGAGGGAAGCGTGAGCTGGCCGCGCAAGACCCAAATGACGATGATGACGGCGAGTGCCCAGTACGACCAGCGAATCGTGCGCATGGCCTCGGCCTCGCCTGCCGCAGTGAAGAGCGCGATGAGCGCGACGGCGACCAAGTTAATTGCAATGTACGAGGCCGTTTGCCCGTTTTCCGAATAGGTGACGCTCAGTGGGCCGGTCGCGGTTTTGGGAAGTTGGCGCAGGAGAAGCAGGATTGCGTACGAGGCGACGCCTGCGATCACGCTTGTTGTCAGTGCTTCGATTGCTGTGGAGACCTGGCGGCGGAAGAGCAGCATGCCGATCACAGCGATCGGGGTAACAAGAATGGTTAAGCCCTCGACCAGAGACAAAGGCATAAGCAGCAGATCGCGAATGACTGTCACGCGGAGGACGTCTTGGGCAACGCCTTCGGTTGTTGAGGAGGCGACGAAACCCAGCCCCCACGCCAAGGTGATACCGAGGAGGCAGAAGATGGCCTCGACAAGGTCGGAGCGGCGGCGTCGACGGTAATGAACCCGATCGGCGAAAAAGACCGGCTCAGGAAGTGTTGACTGGCGCGTAGGAGCGTGATCGGGTGTGTTTTCTTCCGCCTGCTCGGACGCGGGCGCAGGGGGCTGCGGGGCGTCAGAGGCCTCGGACGTGATCAGTTCCTCGGAATTCTCCATGGATGACATCCTATCTGTCTTCTAAAGACCGGTAGGGTTGACTTCGTAACATGCCGTGCACTCTTAAGTGAACGGTGCCCGAGTTTAAGGAAATCTGCATGCTTGCTGCCGTCATGGTCAATGCCTCAGGTCTGGATACCTTCATCAACTGGTTCAAGGACCCCGAAAGCCTGCTGGTCGCTATGGGACCGTGGGTTTTGTGGGGAACAATGCTCATTGTCCTCATCGAATCCGGTGTTCTCTTCCCGGTTCTTCCCGGCGAATCGCTGCTGTTCACTGCAGGTTTGCTCCACGATCGACTGGGGCTACACCTGCCGACACTGATCATCATGGTTGTTGTTGCGGCCTTCATTGGCGCACAGATCGGTTACTTCCTTGGCGCAAAGTGGGGACGCAAGTTCTTCAAGCCGGATGCTCGAGTCTTGAAGACCGAGCACTTGGAAAAGGCCGAACGATACTTCCGTGACTACGGCGGGCGTTCCCTGGTCATTGGTCGTTTTATCCCCTTCGTTCGTACCTTCATTCCGATCGCGGCGGGAATGGCGCGCTACCCCTACGTGAAGTTCCTGATCTTCAACACCCTGGGTGCCTTGATCTGGGGTGCGGGATTCATCCTCGTTGGCTCACTGCTGGGTAATATTCCCTTCGTGCATGACAACCTGACCTTGATCCTGGGTGTGATCATCCTCGTCTCGGTTCTGCCCGTGATCATTGAAATCGTCGGAAAGAAGCGTTCAGGCGAGCATGCTGAGGCCGGTGAAGCCGAGGGCCTCGAGCAGCAGGAGCACGCCGAGTGAGCAAGCTGCGAATCGCATTCCTAGGGCCCTTTGGAACTTTTACAGAGCAAGCTCTGCGCCAGGTTGCCCCGGAAAACGCTGAGCTTATTCCCCTGACTTCCCCGCCGCTGGCAATGAAAGCGGTACGTGAAGGAAAGGCCGATTGGGCGGTTGTCCCAATCGAGAATTCCATCGAGGGCGGGGTCAATGCGACGCTCGATGCACTCGCGGACTACCCGCAGCTCGTGATCCGCGCGGAAATGTTGGTTCCCATTACCTTCCACTTGGCTGTTCGCCCTGGGACGCGCGCGGAAGATATCCGCAAGATCGGGACGCACCCGCACGCGTGGGCGCAGTGCCGAAACTGGGCCGAGGAGACCTTCCCGGGTGTTGTCCACGTTCCTGCGACTTCAACCGCTGCGGCGGCTGAGACTTTGGGGGCGAGTGAGGGAGCATTTGACGCGGTCTTGTGCAATGCGACCTCGGTTGAACGCTATGGTTTGGAATCGCTGTTCACGGATGTTGCGGATAATCCTGGTGCGATTACGCGTTTTGTGTGCGTGAGAAGGCCGATTGAAGGGTCCTTGACTGCGCCGACTGGACACGATAAGACGACGATTCAAGTCGCGCTGCCGGTGAACCAAGCGGGTTCGCTCATGCGTCTCCTTGAGCAGTTCTCGGTGCACGACGTAGACCTGTCGCGAATTGAATCACGGCCCAGCGGTGATGGCCTGGGTGCCTACACTTTCTCGATCGACATGGTTGGGCACATTACTCAAGAGCACATTCAGGCTGCTTTGCGAGGCCTGTACCGAGTTTCCCCGGACGTGCGCTTCATGGGGTCCTACCCCAGCTCAACGGTCAATAGCGCGGATGTTCCTCAAGATGACGAGGACTATCGCCGTGCGCGGACGTGGGTTCGTGAACTCATTGCCGGGGTTTCGCAGGACTGAACTGTTGCATTTTCCGAGGCCGGTTGGCGCTGGAAGGCGTCAGCCGGCCTCACACTTTGGTTGAGCAAGGTGCGCATTGCGCCTGCTTTGCGCAAGAGGCGGGCCAGGCCTCGGCATGACCCGTGCGGGGCCTCGGCAAGTAAAACAAAAGGACCCAGCTTTCGCTGGGTCCTTACTACGTGCGCGAGGGGGGAGTTGAACCCCCACGCCCTCACGGGCACACGGACCTGAACCGTGCGCGTCTGCCTATTCCGCCACTCGCGCGTACGTGGAAACTTTAGGGAATGAGAAACGATAAGTCAAACTGAATGATGAAAGGCGGCGCGCATCACCTTCAGGCATGTTGAGACAAACCTCCCGCAGTCGATCGCAGCTGCGCGCAGCCGGCTTCCGTTCGTCTTTTACTTCGCGAGGAAGCGTTGGACGAAGCTTTCGGGTAGGTACAGGTATTTTTCTGCAAGCCCGATGAAGGTCTCGAAGTCGATCTCTGGATTGCTGAAAAGCTCGTGAAGTTGGGGATTGTCGCCTCGGGTAATCGGGCCGAATTCTCCAGTGGGTAAGCAGTAGAAGATGTCGCGACTGATCGCGTAGCCCTTGTTATTGCCGAACTCTTCCATGACCGCGAAGCGCATGTAGTCGATCATCTGGAGTATCTGTTGTGAGGTGTCTTCCGGGTCGATGGGTGCATAGAGCAGGACGGATCGTTGCGGAATGGCAAAGAACAATCCGTGGGGCGCATTGATGTGGAGATTGCTTACCAATGCGCCGATGTTTGCTGCCTTACCGGCAATAAATGGTGATTCTCCCAGCAGTTCAGTAAAGGGGCCCACCTGTTGCTGAGTATCGATGGACTCGTTATCGGTGTTGATCTGGCCGTAGTGGAAAAGTTCATCGACCGAAAGCGGGTATCGGGCAAGACTTTGATCCGTTACCAATGACACGCTGTTTGGGAAATCCAGGTAGAGCGCTGTGGCTAATCCGGCAGTGAATGGGCGAATGTAGGTGATGGGAAGATCTGAGCTCTGTCCGCCCCGGATGATGCGTGTGCGAATTCGCTTGCGAAGCTCATCGGGATCGCTGATCGAGTACTCGGGCATCCGCAGAGTTTCAATCATGAAGGCAACCCAACGTTCGATTTGCTCTTGGTGCTTGACCGGGTCGATGCGCGATAGATCTGACAGAAGGTTTTCAACGTTGAAGCGCATGGTGTCGACGGTCAGAATGTAGCCGTTTGTTTGCGGATCGACCTGGGGAGTGGCATCAATGCCAGCGTCTTCCAAGCGCTTCAAAAGATAGGGAAACGTGCGTTGAATCAGTTCATTGCGGTCCATGTGCGTGAGTTTAGCGTTTTTCATATTTGAAAGAGCTGGATTGAGTCTGGATGGGGACTTTGATGAGGGTTTCTTCTGAGGGTAAATTTGTCTGATGAATATGCTGCGTTTTGCGGCTTGACCTGTCAGACTTATACATGCATGTCCCAACGACGGCGACATTCACGGAAGGATGAGCACAATGACAATCCCATTCATTATCGGAGCCTACGCCTCGCATCCCGCACCGGAACTGCAAGAGGACTATTACAAACTTCTCGCGCAGCAGCCGTGGATCAATGGCCTCGAAATGCCCTATCCCGGACAGATTGCCACCGACAACGAATTCCTCGCCGGACTACTTGCCGCGAACTGGGATTTCAACACCATCACCGCCATCCCTGGCACCATGCAAAACGTCGGCAAAGACGCGAACTTCGGCTTGGCCTCACCAGATCGGGACGGTCGCGAGGCCGCGCTGGCTTTCACCCGCCAGCTGCGCGAGGATCTGGGCAAACTGTGCGAGCACGCCGATCGTCATGTGGTGACGCGCGTTGAAGTGCACTCGGCACCCACGCGGACCGCGGAAGGGGACGCGTTCAGGCGATCTCTGGAAGTTCTGCGCGAATGGGACTGGTACGGTGCGAAGCTCGTGATTGAGCATTGTGACCGCTTTATCTCCGAGCAAAAGCCAGAAAAGGGATTCTTAGCTATTGAAGAAGAAATCCAGATCGCTGCGGAATTTGAGGTCGGTGTCCTGATTAACTGGGGACGCTCTGTTCTAGAAGAGCGCAGTGCCGATGCTGCCTACGATCACATCGTTGCGGCCGGGAAACGCGGGGTTCTAGACGGCGTCGTCTTCTCGGGAGCGGGTCCGGAAGAAACCCAGTATGGCTATGCTTGGATTGATGGGCACCTGCCCGGTCAGGCCGATGAGCCGGCATCGCTCATGAGTGACGCGGACATTAAGCGCTGTGCACAGGCCGCGATCGAAGGTGGATGCAACTATCTGGGTGCGAAGATGTGCGTGCCCAAGGATGCAACCTTGGAGGAGCGTCTCGCGATGCTGACCCACGTGTATCAGGCGTGCCAGCTTCACTAACGGTGCTTGCGTAAGCGCTCGTTGAGTATCGGCCCCTGGAATATCCGCCGCCGGAGTATGCCCCCTGGAATGTCCCCCTGAATGTCCTCCGGAATATCCCCGGAATATCCGTCCGCGGACAAAGTGCGTCAATGTTCGGGCGTAGCGCACCTATTTCGCGCCTGTCCTTCGAGCTATGACGCACTTTGTCCGATGGAGAAGTCATCAAAGCAGAAAACGATGTTCGTCTGCTTCGTGCTGAAGTCGCAGCCGCTGCCTCGCGCTGAAGTCGCAGCCGCGCGCAGCCGGTCCTACTCCACGGTGACTGACTTGGCAAGGTTTCGAGGCTGATCAACATCCAGCCCCTTCACCGCCGCAAGCTCACACGCAAAAATCTGCAGCGGAACAATTGTCAGCAGCGGCGCATACAGCGTCGGAACCGGAGGCACACGGAAGACAACTTCAGCGAACTCGTCAACCGATGCGTCGCCTTCCTCTGCAATGACAATGGTTCGTGCTCCGCGTGCGCGGACCTCTTGGATGTTCGCCAGGACCTTCGCGTGCAGTTCGGGGCGGCGCGGGGTTGGCACGATGACGACGACCGGCTGGCCTTCATCCACCAGGGCGATCGGCCCGTGCTTGAGCTCGCCGGCCGCAAAACCCTCCGCGTGGATGTAGCAGATTTCCTTAAGTTTGAGCGCGCCTTCAAGAGCGACGGGGTAGCCTACGTGCCGCCCCAAGTAGATCACGGAGGTCGCATCTTTCATGGTGCGGGCGAATTGGCGAACTGTCTCTCCGCTATCCAAAACCTTCTGAATCGCCTCGGGAAGGCGCGCAAGTTTCTCCATGTAGTCGGCGATTTCGTCGGCATACTTGTTCCCGCGAACCTGTGCCAGGTACAGGCCGAGGATGTAGCACGCCGTCACCTGTGACGTGAAGGCCTTCGTGGAAGCAACCGCAATTTCAGGCCCTGCATGGGTGAGGATGACGGCATCCGATTCGCGTGAAATGGTCGAACCGGGAGTGTTGACGATCGCGACGACCTTCGCGCCCTGCTCGCGGGCGTGGCGGATCGCCTGGATCGTATCCATGGTTTCGCCGCTCTGAGAAATTGCGACAACCAGGGTTTTTTCTCCAACAACCGGGTCTCGGTAGCGGAATTCGCTGGATAGTTCGACCTCGACGGGGATACGGCACCAGTGTTCAATCGCGTAACGGGCGACCTGCCCCGCATAAGAGGCGGTTCCGCAACCAATCATGATGATCTTGTCGATCCCACGCAGGACGTGCTCGGGGATGCGGATCTCATCCAATGCCAGGTGCTCATGCGAGTCCATT
>ERZ772786.679-NODE-679-length-13832-cov-4.460986_pt1 | contig 13832 bp, 10 predicted proteins | sample MGYA00511473_ERZ772786 | MGnify/ENA primary metagenome ERZ772786 (study PRJEB29015, sample SAMEA2738025) | human oral metagenome | biome: human oral; feature: human-associated habitat; material: saliva | place: China | collected 2252 ...
GGCGATTAGTTACAAATGAATAAAGGAGAGCAGATGAACAAATTAAAAAAAGGTTTCACTCTGGTCGAGTTGATGGTTAGCATCATGCTGACTTCAATGGTTCTGTTAATTGTGGGAGTTATCTTTAATACCATGTTCACAAGCAGAAAGCTGATTGAACAAGAAGCATCCATTCAGGCAGATATGAGAACTTCCATGCAATATGTGGATAGAACTATCAGTAAATCAACAGCGATTTTCATCCTTGATGACTCTAAATATGGCAATAAATCAAAATTTACTAAAGGCTGGAGTTATGTTGGGCTTTCTGAGGATGGAAAAAAAATTCTCAACTATATATGGGATAAAGCAAATAACGATTGGATAATCAGGGAGCTAGGAACAAAATCACTCTATGATTTGAAAATGGAGTTAGATTTCAAGAAAAATGATGACTATAAGGATAATCGTCTGGTTTCTTATGAACTGAAAGGGAAATACGCTGGTTCTCAAAATCAGCTGAGTATACACACAGCTATGTCAGCTCTTAATACTAAGCAGGTATTTTCGAAAGTTGCTAAAGGGAAAAGAGGCATAGCTCTGGCTTATCGTGACGATCCAATCGAAGGTCAAGCTAACGTAGCAATCAGCTTTGTCTTTGATGCTTCAGGTTCCATGGAGTTCAGCTTGGATGGTACAGAAAAAGTAAATCCTTATTCTAATAACCCACTAAAAAATAGAAGTCGCATTGATATCCTGAGAGAAAAGACTAAGAAGATGATGGCGGATCTTCAGCCAATCGGAAATGTCAGTGTCAATCTTGTTCAGTTTAATTCTCATGCTAGCTTTGTACAGCAAAATTTTATTGAGCTAGACAAGGGGCTAACTTCTATTAATAGTGCGATTGATAATCTGAATCCAGAACATGCAACTAATCCAGGTGATGGTCTTCGTTATGGAATGGTTAGTCTTCAAAGCAATGCGGCCCAACTTAAATATGTAGTTCTACTGACAGATGGGGTACCAAATTCTTATATGGTGGGTCCTCAATATAATTATTGGGGAAATAAGATTGAAACTAGAACAAGGGATGGATTCGTAAACCAGGCTTATTTTAATACTTGGAAGTATGACTTATCAACGGGCTTCCATTCGACCCGAGCAAACTCTGCTTTTGCAGGTGGGAATCCTAGCTGGGCAGTAGATGGATCTATAGAATATTCTGGTGAGGTTTCAAAGCAGTTTAAAAAAGGAATCAAGCGAGTAAATGTCATTGGTTTTTCAGCGAAGGAAGCTGACAAGCAGCAGGGAAGTAGGTTAACTGCTGCTATTAAAGAAGGGGTTCCAGAAACTAGCTATACAGATGTATCAGATGATAAGCAGCTTGAGCAGACATTTGCTGATATCAAAAAGCAAGTAGAGCAAGATTTGTGGTTTGTAAATGGACCGTAGTAAGGAGGAAATATGAAACAGCACTTTTTACAAAAGAGAAGGGGTGTAACCCTTGTGGAAGTTCTGATATCCGTGATTATTCTGTCTGTCGTTACTGTTTCGTTATTGGCCTTCTTCTCAACAGGTTATCAATCTATTATGCGTCAGCGTGGTCAAAACATTGAAAACTTTGATGCGCAGGAGTCCTTTGAGAAGAGACTATCTCAGATTAAGCGAGAAGGTGGCCACGGAACAGAGACAGAAAACTTTGTCTATCGGAAGGGAAACGAGGCTTCTCGGTCCATACCTGTCAAAGGTCAGACCCTCTCTTATGATGATAAAAAGAAAGTTCTTCGTCTTTTTGTAGCGAATGCCAAGGAAAGTGTCCTCGATATCCCAACTGACCTATCTGTTAGACTTAAAGACTCAAAGGGGTTCTACTATGTTGGAGAAGATGCTCCAGAAGGTGAAGCAAGTCTGAATCAGGGACAGCAAAATAACAAATCTAAAATTCATCTTGAATCTGGCTGGTTTGAAGGTGATAGAAACATTGAAAAAGACGGGGAACGCCTTGTTCCTATTGGTACACCAGGGAATAGAATCGCAAGCAACAATTCCCGCATTGTCTTTCCAAGTATGCCGGGTGATTTTACTTTAAAACCTAATTTATCCAATAGAAAGTTCACTATTACTGATAGTATGCGAGGGAAGTATTTAACTTATGCGGCAAGAGCTATTAACTCTTTCGGGCGTGTTGGCGAGTACCAAGAGGCTGAAAAACGTATTTGGGTAATGGGACTTCCTGTCACTAATAATTTAGAGGTTCATACGGATGCTGATTTGATTTTGCAGAAGAATGGGGATGGAAGTAAATCTCTTTTACCTTCTGATGGAGTCTCTCATACAGATACTGACATTCAAAATCACGCCAAGCCAAATCAGCCGTATGTTGGGATCTATCCGGTGTTGAGCTACTATGAGGAAGCTATTAAACAGCCACGTCAATTCATTGCTCTTAGTGACAAACCAAACGATAAAAAAGAAATGGGATTTACGAGAGACTTTAGTAATGGTCTGACAACATCTATCCTGCTTGGAAATCGTCAGCAGTCAGGGAAAATTCTGACTTATCAGTTAGACAACACTTTGTCTTGGGGTATTAATCTAGAGGCAGATGGTAGATTAGATTTTATTAAAACAGATAAAAGCGTAGATAACAGTGGGGGGCAGCAACCGTCATCAGTGAGGATAGATTATAACAAAGATAATTCTATCCAAGTGCGGAGTGCTGTAGTGAACAACACAAGTCTAGTTATAGAAGTTTTCGTTAATGGTGAGTTAGTACATACCGAGAACATAAGACTAAGCAGTACTCAAGTGACTCATAACTTTAGCAGTGGTAAGGTCATTTTTAGCGGTAATACTTACATTAATGAGTTTGCTATTTATACAACAGCTTTGAGAGATCCGGATATAAATAAGCTAGCTGAATACTTCCGCGATAAGTATAAGGCAAGCTAACAAGGAAATAGTTTTTAGGAAAAATAAGGGAGATTAGGAGATTATGGCAAAAAACATGTTTTCGTCCAAGGGGCGCAGAAGAGCTCTGGACGAAGAAGATAATGAGAAAAAAGGCTCATTTTTAGGAAAATTAAATAAACCGCTCTTCTCATCAAAAGGGAAACATAAAGAACACTTATCTATTCAAGGAGTTCAGATCAAGTCAGATCGTCAAGAAGACTTTGACGATGAGGAAAAGTCAACAGCAAAAGGGAGCTTCTTAACCAAGCTCAACAAGCCGCTCTTTTCTAAGAATAGTGGCAGTGATGACATGCCTGCTAAGTCTGGCAATCGTTCACTCTTTGCTAAGAAAGGCAGTGGTGCGGCGAGCCAACCGGTCACTAGAATGCATGCACCTTACACTATGTTTGGTAAACCAATCAAGGGCAATCTGATGGCCATTGACTTCACTGACGAATCAGTCTATCTGGTTGTTGCTAGACAGAAGCGCAATGAGCTGGAGATTATCAAAATGGCATCTGCTAATCTGCCAGAAGGTGTTGTACTGAATAGTGAGATTATCGACCCGATTACTCTCAAAAACATTATCAGTGACCTGATGGAGCAGCATGCTATCACTGCTAAGTATGCTTTCTTTGCTCTGGGCAATACCAATATCATCGCTCGTTCGGTTGATGTGGCAGCTAGTGTGCAGAATGATGAGGATATTGAGGGCTTGGTATCTTACGAGCTCCAGCAATATCTGGATATTGATCCGACTTCCTATGTTATTCAATTCCAAGAGCAAGAGTCTAATTCAGCTTTTCCGCTTGATGAAGATACCCGCTCACTCATGGTCTATGCTGTGCCAAAAGGCGTGGTAGAGCAATATCTGGGCTTGGCTGAGAATTTGAAGCTGACACCTTATGTCTTTGACCTTCAGTCTAATACCTTTGAAAAATGGCTGGAACGCGTTCAGGCGGTTAACAATCGCGCTAAGAAGCTGACCAAGGAAAATGTCGGCATGGTACATCTGAGCAAGAGCTTCATTGGTGTCTATCTCTACTCAGAAGGAAAGTTTGTGACTAGTAACTATCTCAACCGTGGCTACAAGGACATCCTAAGCTATGCAGACGACGCTAGTCTGCTGCAGAAGCTTCCAGCAGTGGCTTCAGATGATCTGGATACAGGTCTTTTGAAGAGGGCCTTGGATGAGTGGGTGGCTGATGCTAAGAACCACATTCTCAATACTGAAAACTTCTTCAGCGGATCAACCGGTCTCAACATTGACAGTTTCTATGTCTTTGGGGACCAGGACATCTGTTGGCAGTTGGCATCTATTTTGAAGCAGAACATGAATCGGGAATTCATCTCAATTGATAATGTAGATTATGAGAATGTACTGTGGGAAGGTTCTGCCGAGTTTAATGCGGAGTTCATTCCGGCTACAGCTATGTTGATTAGGAGAGCAAACTAATGCGGAGAGATTTAAACTACTTTTCAAAATATCATGTGGCACCGGCTAAAACCAGTCCACTGAAACTTGCTGCTATTTCCGCTTTTGCTGGGATTGCAGCGATTATGATTGTGCTGATTGGCTTCTTCCAGTTTAGCGCTATGCACCTCCAAGGCGAGATTGACCGAGCGGAGCAGACACTCAAGAGTCCAGAGATGGCTCAAGAGCTGAAGGCAGTATCAGAGACTGAAGATAAGATTGTTACGGTCAAGAATGACGAACTTCTCTTTACCAGTCTGGAAGGGGACTTCCGCCGCCTGCACCGAGTAAACAAAGCCTTTATGGACTTCCTTAATAAAAACGTGACACGGAACCTGGTCTTTGACGATATCAAGATTAATAACGACAATGTAGAAATCAATGGTTCATCTCAAGAGCATCTTTCTATCGCTAAGTTTGAGGAAGAGCTTCGTAAGTCTGAGAAGTTTAACCATATTTTTGTGGATAACATTACTCGCGAGGAAAAGGATAACAATACAGTGTACAAGTTTAACATTAAAATTTTGACGAAGGATGTAGATTTCAATGAAGAGCAAAAATGAGAAAGAAAAGAAAAAAATCCTGAGTAATTTAAATGAGCGTGACAAGAAATTGTTGGCCTGTGTCGGAGGAGTAGCGGTCCTTGCTGGTGGAGGGTATCTGGTAACAAATTCTTATACACGGATGGCGCAGTTAGCTGAAGAGCATGCAACTATCTCGACAGAGTTGGAAGGTAAGAATGCCAAGATTAGTCAGAGGAAGTCTCTTACCAAGCAGCTCCAAACTTTGAATGCTAAGACTCTGGATCAGGCTAAGAAATACTATGGTACGACCAATCAAGGGGAGTTCATCTTCTTGATTGACAAGTTGGTCAACGAAAGCGGTATTAAATTCAAGTCTGTCAACTACACTGAGAGCACAGAGTTGGAACTCCAGCAGGAGGGATTGGCTGCGACTTCGTCCAAGGGGCAAAACTCCAACTCTTCTGGTACGACTGGCAGTTCAAGCTCGAGTGAGACGTCTTCTTCATCCAGTACGACCTCTAGCTCGTCTGGTACATCGTCCTCATCGTCAACAAGCAGCAGCTCTTCATCAGACGCCAATACTGCAACAACAACTGCAGCTAACACAGCGACACCAGGGAACGGAACGACCAATAATACGAACATCACGCAGATGACAGCGGACATTGAGTTCGAAGGAACTTATACACAGGTTCTGAAATTGTTGGAATTGATTGATGGCAATCAACAAAAAATCGTTTCCAGCGAGCTGGAATTGGGCGGAAAGAAAAGCCTGTCTAGCACGGAGGAAAACAAAAACCCTGATCTGACCAGCGGTAAAATCAAGCTGCGTTTCTATCAGGTTAAAGACGTTGAGCGCTATGTGACTCTGGAGAGCAATGTCGATAAGACACCGATTCAGTTTGCTAACTGGCAGTCTCCATTTGCCATTCCGACTTGGCAGGCAGGCTCTATATCTGTAACGACAGCAGGTGGCGGCACAGATGCAACTGGCAATAAGGGCAGTTTGGGGGCCGCAACGACCAATACAACTAGCAGCGCAAATGCTAACAGCAGTACCAATCTGGCTCCGTCTTATCTGGAGCAGCTTAGCACTCAGTCTAGTCGGAATGATGGTCTGTCAGCTTATTACAATTCATCAACTATCTACCGCTTCGAATCACCTCTGAAGCTGATTCAGTCAGGCGGCAGCAATCAGTATGATGTGACAGTTGACAATACGGACTTCCTAGAGGGTTCAGGTTCCAACGTGGTTAAGATTCCAGCAACAAAATCATCTACTATGTATGAAATGGAATTTGCAGCACCGTATGTATCCTTGAACAATAAGCCGGATGCTATCAGCTTCTCTCTATCTCTGTCTAATCAATGGCAGGGCAAGATTGGCTTGATTGTCAAGAATGCCAGCGGTCAGAAGATTTATCTTCACGTCATTCGTCCTAACAGCTGGACTGGTTGGCGCGAAGTTAGCTTCGATCCTGAAAACATTCCAGGATTCAGCTATCCAATGACTATTGTGGGTTACTACTTTGAAACTCCGAGCGGAGAAAGCCCTGAAACGACTATGAAGCTGGATAACCTATCTGTGAATAACTTGGTAGTTAGCTAAAACACTTTGAAAGAATACCAAATAAGTCTATGGTTTAAAATTTCAAGAGCATGACTAAATTTTTTCTTAAAAAAATACTAAAAACCAAGTTATTAGACTAGTATTCACGGTGCATTTATAGTAAACTAAAACATAGAGATATTTGAAGTATAATACAAGCAAACTCAGAATAGACGCCCGAGTCTATTTTGGGTTTTAATGGAGTTTATGGAAAAACAAAATCAAGACTGGTTTTGCATTGAAAAAGTTTAATATCATTTAGAAAGTGGGGGGTGTCGAAAATATTCAAATGGCATATTTTTTACCTTTTGGAGCAGGGCTTATAGCGCTGCATACGATTAGCATTTTATTTGTTTCTAGGATTTCTTTAATAAAGCGCCTTTTTCTCGTAGTATGGGTCATGCTATTTGCGATTGGTGCTCCATTCCTCTTTCAACAAGTTCCCGGCATAGCCTTTGTTGGGCTCTGTGCCTTGGCCTTGGCTGTCTATATGGTGCTGCTCTTTTCACAGGAGCTAGCTCCGGTCAAGAAAAAAGCAACTGCTTCTACGCGAAGCAGAAGCCAAAAGCATGCTAAGAGCTCGCGGAAGAAAGTGGAAGCTAAGGAAGCAAGCTTGTCATCCGCTAGAGATTTGAACTTTTCCAATGCTTCAACCGGCAGGATGAGAAAGGAAAGTAAAGAAAGGGTTCAGGCTGAGGAAAGTCCGGTAAGGCAGAGAGTATCTGCTTCTGGTCGCACCCTAGCAGACCGTTCTATCAAAAAGGATATGACAAGATATGAGAAAGTCAAACCTCTCTACCCTGTTGATAATTTGGCTACAGCTCCTGCCTTTGGAGAATACGAGCCAAACAGTCAGCTAGCGGCAGCTGAGGTCGGCATGGAACACAGCTCACAAAAAGCCAATGATGAATTTTTGCAGTCTCTGCTTCATCACCGCAAGGGTTCTACCAAGATTAAGGTGGCCAACTCTCTAATTCAGCCTACTGAAGCAAATGCAGCCGGCAATCAAGGCTATACAGATATAGATGATCCAGCCTTTGAGACAGCTGTTCTGTCTAAGATTAGACCGATGTCCTATACGGAGTCTAGCTATGGCAACTTCAGACCGCAAGCAGTTGAGGTGACAGGGGTTGTTTCTGAAGATGAGGAAGAATTCTTCACTGAGCAAGAACAAGCTCAGCAGCCAGTGGCAGAAGAAGCAGGAGGCAACAGCCTGGAAGATGTTTTTGCTGCTACGGGAGATATCAAGCCAGTTAGAGCAGAAGAGTCAAAAGCAGCAAACAGCTTAGAATCTCTCTTCTTTGCTGAGGAGAAAGCTGAGCCAGAGGCTCAGATGGACTCAGTCTTCAGCCAAGCTAGTGCAGAGCCAGAGTTTTCTGCTTCTGAAGAGTCTATGGTTAGCCGTGATCGTGCTGATATTCAGGGTTATCAAGATATTCTCAGCCAGATTCAGCATGATTTGCTTGGGGCTGAAGAGGAAGATTTAACTGCTGAAGTGGCAGAGGCTTGGGAGGAAGAAGACAACTTCGAACCTGTAGCTGAAACGTTTGAGTTTGAAGAAGCTGCTGAACCAGCAGTTGTTCAATCAGTTTCTGAAGACACTCTTTGGACACAGGCTGGGCCTGTTCAAGAAGCAGTTGCAGATGAGACAGAAGAAGACTTGCTCAAGGGAATTGCTGACATCCTCAAACCCGAGGAAGCACAAATCAAAGCAGCTCCAGTCGTTCCGGCTGTAGATGAAACAGAAGAAGATTTGCTTCAGAAAATCACTGATATCCTCAAGGCTGAGGAAGCAGCAGAAGCAAGACCAGCTGCAACAACTGCGGGAGATAAAGAAGTCTATTTCCAATTCCTCCTACTGGAAAGTCAGGAATTATTGGCTTCTAATGCAGTTCAAGAAGCTGAGAGCTACCTGAAAGAGATTGTCCAAGGAAGCTCAGATCAGAATCTTCGTCAAGAAGCGTTCAACATGCTGGACAAAATCGGGAAAAATTAATACTATATAAACATACAATTGATAGTAATCAATTAGAAGGGTTTTAGGGGAAATTATGAAAAGTTGTAAAACAATCACAGGGACCGTTGTCATTGAGATTGAAAAAGGGATGGGACTGGGTGAAGTCCATGAAGTCTTTGTTGATGAGGGGGTCAATCTGACTTTTGTCATTAAGTCAAAACAATCTGAACAGCCTTTTGCCTTGCTGTCTAGCAAGAACATCCAAGGCATCGGTGACTTTGCGGTCATGGTAGAAAACAGCTCAGTCTTTCAAGAACTGCAAGAAGCAGACCTGAAGGTTTTGAACGACAAGCAGGGTAGTATCTTTGATGAAATCGTCATTACTATTGATGGAAACAAGGTGGGAACCGTTGTTGACTATCACATTGACGAAAAGAATGAAATTGGCTACTTGGTGGTTAATTCTGAAGATGCCAGCGAGGAAATTCAGATTCCTAAATCACGCATCTTGATGATTGGTAAAGAGTACATCATCCTCAATGATGAAAAAAAGACAGCTCCTCATCTTGAAGCTGATGTAGAGATGGGCCGTCTGGCTGCAGCAGATCTGCTCCATGAGACTGAAGCTGCAAAACCTGCTGAAAAAATTGAGGAAGTAGTTGCTGAAGCACCTGTATTCGAGCCAGTTGTAGATGAAAAAGTAGATGTAAAAGAAGAAGCTGCGACAGATTTGACAGAGGCCTTGGCTGCTGTAGGTCTGGGAGCTGCTGCTTCTGACTTGGAGTTTTCTGAAGCTGTCGTGGAGACAGCAGAAGAGCCAGAAGTTCAAGACTTGGTACAAGAAACAACAGCTCCAACTGAAGAAGAAGTTGAAGAAACAGATGCAGCGCTGAGCTTAGATGCTGCTTTGGAAGAAGTATTGGCAGCTCCTGCTGAGGAAGTAGAATCAACAGTTAGCACAGCGCCAGTTGCTGAGGAAGACTCTGCAGCAAAGAAAGCTGTTAACGACTTTATCGATCAGCAAAAACGTCTTCTGGTAGGCAAAACACTGCAAAAAGATCTTGTTAATGCAGATGGAGGAGTTATCCTGAATGCCGGAGATACTGTTTCTGATGACATCATTGATTTTCTTCGCCGTATCGACCGTAAATTCCTTATCCGCTTAGCTGAATGCGTAGTATAAGGTTGGGATGAGATTCATGTCAAGAAGAAAAAGAAAGGTTTCATCAAAATATCAAAAACTACTTCCAGCAGCGACACTTGCTGCCTTTCTGCTGGGTAGTTTATTTTATGTCATTTTTGTCTTTAATCCAACGATTGACCTGAGTATCAATGGCCGTCCCTCTATGAAGGTTCGCTCTCGGAGCGAAGCTGAGATTGAAGTTTACAGAGAACTGCCCTATAAGGCTACATTTCAGCTGACTACTGGGCAACACTTCTCTGTAGATATGCGCTTTTTAGGACTGAGTTATTTCACAGAAGAAGAGCTCAAGCGGCTGGATAATATTTCAGCCAAGACAGTCTGGGATAAGTTTACACCGTTTTTCGATACCAAGGAAAATCTACAGATTTCCATCTATCCTAACCGTCTTTTTTGGCTTAGACCTTTAAACGATGTCTTAGCTGCCCACCCTGATGTTCTCAGTCAGCTTCCAACGACCAATCATCTGGTCATGGACGGCGAGTCTAATGTAAAGGTGGGAGACAAGTCTAATGGCTATAAGATTGACCCTGCTGCTTTTATCCAGGCATCTGAGGAGATTGCCAAGACTGGTAAATTTGATGATGTCAAGGTTGAGAGCACGCCTGTCGAAGCAGAAGATCAGAGTGAACTTCTGAGCCAATATACGCACTTTATAGAGCGTAAGGAAGTACCACTGCCGACCAACGCTGCCCAAGCTCAAAATATGAAGACAGCTTTTTACAAGTTGCAGAATGTTTACTTGGCTCCTGGCGAGACCAAGTCAATCTCAGAGTTGCTGGGCGCTTTGAATGCAGAGTCTGGCTATCTTCCAGTCAAGGACAAGGATAATAAAGAAGTTTATGGTCAGGGTGCTGAGCAGATTATAGATGCCATTCAGCAGCTCGCCTTTTCACGGACCAATGTTATTTCCTATCGAGGACAGTATTTCAACATCGGAACGCCTGCTGAAGGTTTGACCGAATTGACCATTCAAAACAATACAGAAGCAGATATGGTATTTTCATTAAGTTTGGAGGAGGGGCAAGTATCCATCATTCTGGCATCTAAGTGATACTCAAGGGAAGTCTAAGTTTGACATCTTCACCTGAGATTTTCAAAGAGTATAAAAAGGGAAAAATTATGATTGCAAGTTTAGTATTTATATTAGGTGTCGTATTTGGGAGCTTTTTCAATGTCGTCATCTACCGTGTGCCACTGGAAAAGAGCATTGCCAAAGGTAGGTCTATGTGTCCGTCCTGCGGCCATGTCTTGACTTCGGTGGAGCTGATTCCGGTTGTGTCGATTATCATGCAGGGCTTTAAATGCAAGCACTGCAAGGAGCCGATTTCACCGCGCTATCTCATTGTGGAGCTCCTGACGGGTCTGCTCTGGCTGGCCTCTTATCTGATCTTTCAAGATCAGGGGCCATGGATGGTTGCTTCAGCCTGTCTTTTGGTGTCACTTTGTCTCATTATCGCTTATATCGATTTTGATACTCAGTACATCTCGGACTCGGTTCTGCTGGTTTTCTGGCTGGGACGCATGGCTGTTACGTTTTTTTCCAATGAGTTCAATTGGGAACTGCTCCTTTCGCTGCTAGTCGGCGCTGGTCTCTACTCTCTCATTTATTTTGGAGCCAAGGCTTATTACAAGAAAGAAGCTTTCGGGATGGGGGATATTCTCTACTTAGCTGCCCTGAGCAGTTGGTTTAGCCCCTTGAATACGCTGATTTTGGGATATGGTTCTTTCTTTGTGGCTGGAGCGATTCTCTTAATCGCAACCATCTTTAAGAAATTCAAATTTAAGTTGAAAGAAGAAGTCCCTTTTGGTCCTGCTATGAGTATCATGGCGGTCATCCTATATTTCTGGGGAGGAATCTAGGAAAACCAAAAGCGACAATAGAAATGGATAGAAAAAATGTTTAGGAAGAAAAAAGTTATCATAGCATTAGCGACAGCTACTGTCCTTTCAGGCAGTGTGCTGCCTGTCAGCCGCCTAGCGGCAAATGAAAAGGCCAGTCTGGATCCTTCTTTAGTGCAGGTATCAGATCAGTTTCAGGCCAAGAAAACAGGAGCAGTCGTCTTTTCAGAAGATGTAACAGTGCCAAGCACAGTGTCAGCCGATTTCATTGATAGTCGTTTGGCTGGCACGCCGATGGCTGGATTGGGAAAAGCTTTCAAAAAAGCAGAGAAAGATCATGGAGTTAATGCAATTTTTCTCGTAGGGCTGGCTATTCACGAATCGGATTACGGCCGCAGTCAGATTGCTCAGGCCAAGCACAACCTGTTTGGTTTCATGGCTTATGACTCCAGTCCTTTTTCCAGTGCAGGAAATTTCGCAACATTTGACGATGGTATAGATACCGTTGCCCGCTATCTCAGCGAGCACTATCTCAAGCCTGGCGGTCAGTTCTACAATGGTAAGAGCATGGCTGCTATCAATGTAAGATACGCATCTGACAAAACTTGGTCAAGCAAGATTATGATTCGTATTCGAAATTTTTTGAAAAAAGGTTAAGGTGGCTGGGACAATCATGTCTCAGCTTGCTTTATTATAGAAAGAATTTCTTGGTGAGGCGACTGATGGAGTTTTTGCTGCTCTCTGGGGCTCTAAAAATTCCTAATCGTCCTCTCGGGACTAAAAAATAAAAAACTTGCTTCTGCGACATCTACATCGTCTTTTATGGTGAAAAATGACTTAATTAGGGGATTTATGAAAAGAAAGTTTGATGTAAGCGATGTGTTAAAGGAAGCCTGGGGACTGACTGTTGATTACTTTTTTGTATGGACAGCAGGGCTTGCTATCATTCAACTGCCATTTTTTATTCTGGGGCTGTTAATTCTATTTTTTTCTCCATGGACTTCTACATTTCTTCCAAGTATGATTTTCTTTGGATTTCTGTGCTCTTTTATGATTGCTTATATCCATAAGTTTTCCTTGACCATGGTTCGTAATCCGCAGATGGTGCGAAGAAACTTCTGGAGGGCTGTTGGCTACAGTATTTCTGATGGCTTTTTTGGGCGTTTGCTTTCTATGTCTATTTATGTCTTCATCTTTTTCTTGGCTATGTTACTTCTTTTAGTATACTCCTATAATGTCTTGATGTCAGATGCAAATTTTCAAGAGATTATGGGAACTTGGCTTATTTGGGTTGCAAATAATCAAGAGAAGATGGCTAGTATGCTCTTCCTGGTTTTTTTGATAGCACCAATGTTTAACTTGGTATTCCATTTGTTTTACAGTTATTTTATAGTCTCTCACTTCTTCTTGTTGCCTTATATTATTCAAGATACCAACTCCTCTGATAACCTATTGCGTCCTCTGTCAGCCTTTGGCAGCTTGGGCAAGTCCTTTTCTCGTATGAATGGTCAGAGGGGGCGTTACTTACTGGTAGAGCTTGTCTTAAAGCTTATTCCTGTAGTATTGGGTCTAATAGAAGTTTTGAGTTTACTTTTTGACGATGGCGTATCTAATGTTGTGGGAATGATTGCTAGCCTGATTAATGGCTTTTTGCTGATTTATACCTTGGCAGCCCGCTCGGTTATGGCCGACATCCTGATGTCTTATGATCGGGAAATAGTTAATTTTGGAGATTAATATTTATGAAAAAATTAGAAAGGGTTTTAGGATTTAGGATAATGAACGATGAATGATGTAAAAGTAACAAGGGTTTTCAGAGAAGCTTGGATTTTTGTTACAGAATATTATTTTGTCTGGCTGAAAGGCCTTTTGCTGGTCGGAATCCCGCTTGCAGTGCTGGGCTGGTTTCTTTTTCCGCTGGTTTCGAGTTGGTCTTACCGGTCCATTTTAGTCTTGACCTGTTTGGCATTTATAATTGCCTTCGGTTTTGCTTATGTCAATAAATTTGCCTTGACAGTGATTCGAAATCCGCAGATGGTTAAGCTCTATTTTGGCTATGCGGTTTGGTACAGTATCTCGGATGGCTTGCTTACTCGCCTCTTTTATTCCTTCATTGTCAGTGCAGTCCAAGTCCTGATTCTGTACATGGGTTGGTCGGCAATTGGCATCAATCTTGGGGTGGCTAGTCTCTTTGCCTTTTATCGGAGGGCAGTAAGTCCAGAGGCCATTGTGATTTTCCAGTTTCTTTTTCCTTTCTTGTTTATGGTCTTTTACTTGCTCTTCACTTATCTGAT
>ERZ772786.693-NODE-693-length-13647-cov-4.048484_pt1 | contig 13647 bp, 13 predicted proteins | sample MGYA00511473_ERZ772786 | MGnify/ENA primary metagenome ERZ772786 (study PRJEB29015, sample SAMEA2738025) | human oral metagenome | biome: human oral; feature: human-associated habitat; material: saliva | place: China | collected 2252 ...
CCCACGAACGCCGTCCTGGTTCGGGAGGCGAAGCGGGCTCAGATCCCGATTGTCGGAAGTTTTCACGTCTATCCGGAAAATTTCCTTGCTCCATTCCCAGCGTTGAACCGGTCCAGCGTCAATCGCGCTTTGTATGGGTTGTTCTATACGTCGGTCTACTCGTTCTGCGATTGCATTCATGCGCCAACTCAGGCGGTCAAGGAACGTTTAGAACGCTTTGGATACAAGGTTCCAATTGAGGCATTCTCGAACGGATTGCCGCACTCGTGGATTCGCGATGTCCTACCGCCAATTTCACGCGGTAATGAGAACCCTTCACTGGTTTCACGTAGGTTTACTCTTGTCTCAACGGGACGGTACGCGCCAGAAAAGAACCATGAAGTATTGCTGCGTGCTCTCGCATACTCGCGACATGCACCTGCAATTGATCTCTATCTGCCAGGACGTGGCCCTCTCGAGAACAAACTACGGCGTCTAGCTTCTCCCCTATCTGCCACTGTTCATTTTGGCTTCATTTCACATGAGGACGTGCAAGGGCTTCTCGACCGTGCGGATTTGTATGTTCACTGCGCAACAGTCGAGATTGAGGGTCTTGCGGCTCTTGAGGCGATGGCACGTGGAGTCACACCTTTGATCGCGCAATCCGAAGAATCCTCCACCTGGCAATACGCGCAAGATGAACGCTGCGTGTTTCCCTACGACAATCCTGTGAAGCTTGCCCGGCTCATTGACTATTGGCTTGACCACCCTAGTGAATGCCGCGATATGGGAATGAAACACTACGAGCGGGCACTGGCACTCAGCATGACCCACAGCATTGATGCAATAGAGTCACTGCTTGTGCGAACGTATCGTTCGCACACACGCTGATGCCCTCAGACGCCAGTTGGCTCTCTGAGGGCATCAGGAACAAAATCAAAACTTACGACTGCGGTACGTAATCGTTAGTCATCACTTGATCAAGCGTGACATCTTGTTGAAGAAGTCCAGAAACGGATGACATGAAGCTCAGCATCTCGTTCCATCTACTCGTATCTTGTTCAAGCGAAACTGTCGAATTCGCGCCAAGAATCAGCAGATTTGTCGCTGTTAGAATCTTCGTGGCTGTCTCACGGGTTTTCTCGTCACTCAGTGTCGTGTCACGTTTCTCGGTCGCTGCAAAGGCTTGGTCGGGGTGTTCGACGGCAGTTGTCATACCTTCTTGTGTAGCTGCCAGCAACTCTTTCAGTTCGTTCGCATGATCTTTTGCCCACTGTGAAGTGGTTACCAGAGATGCTGACACGAGTGGAATGGTGCAGTCGCATTCCACCGCCTGCGCATCAACTCCAGCGGCAGATAGCTGCACGGCCTCGTTATTCGCAAAACCAACGATTGCATCGACATCCCCCTTACTCAAAGCAGAGGTCTGGGTATAGCCAATCGACATAACGTTCACGTCAGAGGTCGTCATGTTGGCGCTTGCAAGGTAGGCCTGAAGAGCGAGCCAGGAAGATCCGTACTCCCCCGGGATCCCAACTTTTTTCCCCTTCAGATCAGCAACAGTTCTAATTCCGGTGTCCGTGCGCGTCAGAATCACATTGGGTTGTTCACGGTAATAGGTCGCCACCGAGATGACATCCATGCCCTGAGAACGCGCTTGGACGACTTCGTCACCGGTCGCCAGAACAACTTGTTCGTCTCCGCTCACGAGCGCTGTAAAAACACCTTCGTCGTTGCCGTGATGACGAAGCTCGACGTTAAGTTTGTGCGAAGAATAGTTCCCATTGTCGAGGGCAAGGTAGATGCCAGAAAACTGGACATTCGGAACGTAGGATAAACCGATAACAGTTGCACCACTTGAGTGAGTTCCACCGTGACATCCACCGAGTAGAACGACTCCCGCAGCCAGTGCGGCAACCTTACGTAATACAGGACGCATTATGCTCTCCAATCACATGTTCGTACTAGTCGGTTTCCACCATGACGCGTGCCCGCGCTTCCCATGCGGACATGAGCAAGTAGATCAGTACCGCTTGGAGACACAGGAGAATGATGACAACAAACATTCCTGCTGTGTCGACATTCGTTCGCATTTGTGAGAGCAACATTCCGAGGCCCTTTCCTCCCATCACCATTTCACCAACGACTGCACCTGTAATTGAGAGGGTGAAGCCGTTACGGATTCCGGCAAGAATTGCCGGTGAGGCTAATGGAGTCTCAATTCGCAGAGCCATCGTCAGGCCAGCTGCTCCGTCGAGCTGAGCAGCCTCTAAGACCTGACGATCAAGAGATCGAAGACCCACAAGCGCAGAAATGAGGATCGGGAAAAAAGCGATCAATGCGCAAAGCATAGAAATCGGAACAAGACCGTATCCAAACCAGAGCACCAAAAAAGGAGCGAGGGCAACCGCAGGGAGTGCTTGAGAGGCCCCAAGGAGAGGTTCAATCGCATCCGATAGTGTCTGAAAACGGAAGATACAGTAGCTCAGAGGCAGTGCGATACACACGCCAACGAGTCCGCCGACTAGAGCTTCTCCGCCGGTTCGCGCAAACGCGAGCCAGAGAGAGGACTGTTGAATAAGGGAGTATCCTCGGGCGAGGACGGCGTACGGCGAAGGAAGACGCCACGCTTGAATCCCGCTCCACGCAGTGATGCCCCACCAAATAAGGACGATACACGCAAGAACAAGCAGCGGGGCGAAAACAATGAGACGGCGAGAGGCTCGACGCTTCACGGTATTCCTTCCCGCACTTCGAGCTATGCAGCCGCTCAGCGGGGTATAAACCCGCTCAACTACTTCTCCCATCCAGGCTTTAACTGTCGGTACTGGAGTTTCACCAGTTCAACCGCAATAGGTATTGCGGGTCGCGGACTATCACCGCCGGCTCGGACTTACACCGACCCCGAAGTACACGATTATTGTGGCACGCCGCGATGCGGGTGTCATTTCTAGTGCATATGTAAGTGAGCAAGCGAACGCAAAGTCGCAATCTCTTCATATGCGTCTTCTGCACGGAAAATTGCAGAACCCGCAACGAAGTTTGTTGCTCCTGCTTCAGCGGCCAGCTCAATCGTCGAACGAGAAACTCCCCCATCGACCTGAATTGAAATATCGAGTGCGGAAGCATCGATTGCTTCGCGAGTCCTGCGAATCTTAGGAATCATGGTATCTAAGAAGCTCTGCCCACCAAATCCAGGTTCAACAGTCATCACGAGGATCATGTCGAACTCGGGAAGCAAATCGATGTAGGGAGCGATATCTGTTGAAGGCTTGAGAGCAAGCGCAGCTCGCGCCCCGAAGTGACGGATCTCGCGAGCAGTTCGGATCGGCGCCCCCGCGGCCTCGGCGTGGAAGGTGACGGATGCGCAACCAACCTCAGCGTAGGCAGGCGCCCAGCGGTCGGGGTCGGCAATCATGAGGTGTGCATCAATGGGCATAATTCTGGTTCGGACGCAGGCCTCGACGACGGGAAGTCCCCAGGTCAGATTCGGAACAAAGTGGTTGTCCATGACATCAACATGGGCGATATCAGCGCTCGAAATCTTCGTGAGTTCATCCTCAAGTCGAGCGATATTGCAATTGAGAATCGACGGCGAAATGACGGGGATCGTCATGATATCTCCTGGCGGTCTTAGAGCTTTCTGAGTGCAGCAATGAACATAAGGTCAGTTTCGTTACGGTGTTCCCACAGTTGGAGCGTTGAGGCAGCAATGCCTTTGCTTGGGGGAAGATCAAGGGGGTGTGGCGTGATCTGTGCAGCTACAGGCGCGAGATTAATCAGCTCAACCTGGCCGCCTGAAAGCACGCGAGAAACTTGCTCACGCGTTTCAGCAAGAACCGGCGAGCAGGTCACATAGACGATGACACCGCCACTTCTGGTCAGAGCAATTCCTCTGTCAAGGAGTCGCTCTTGGATTGACACTAGTTGTGAAAGGTCTTCGGGCTGCCTGCGCCACCTGGACTCTGGACGCCGACGCATTGAGCCTAAACCAGAACACGGCGCATCAATGATCACGCGATCGAAAGTGCCCAATTGCCAGCGGGACGTCTCTCCACCGAATTGTGTTCCGTCAGCGCACACGACCTCTGTGTTATCAAGGTGTTCGAGGGTGCGTTCAACGAGGCGTGCTCGGTGTGGGTGGATCTCGTTGGCAATAAGGTACGCGCCTCGGGACTGACCAATGGCAGCAAACAATGCGGCTTTCCCGCCCGGTCCCGCACACAGGTCGAGCCAGTGGGTATCCGAGTCCTCCACCGGGACAGAAGCCGCGACGATGGCTGCAAGCTGCGAACCTTCATCTTGGACTGCAGCCTTGCGCTGCCGGATCGCAGGAATGCGCGCTGGATCCCCAGATTCGAGGAGAATCGCATAGGGTGAAACCTCGCCGTCGGCAATGCGCGTATGCAAATATTCGTCGCATTGATCAGCGAGCTCATCAACATCGATTAACCCCGGGCGTGCAACCAAAGAAACGTAAGGAGCTCGATTGTTCGCCGCCAAAAGTTCGCGAATTTCGGAGGCTTCGCAGCCATTAGCCACGAGTGCTTTCGTATATTCTTCGACCATCCACTGCGGGTGCGAATACTCGATTGCAAGGCGCTGCGTCGGATCACATGCGTCGAGTGCTTCACGCCGCACGTCATCGCCTTCTCGGATAATCGAACGCAAAACAGCGTTAATAAACTTTGCGGGCCCCGCACTGAGATACTGGCGCGCCAAATCGACAGTCTGGGAAACCGCGGCATGGTCAGGCACTCGCATTCGCAAGAGCTGATAGGCTCCCAAACGAAGGACGTCGACAATTGCTCCCTCGATCTGGGCCAAGGGACGCGTGGAATTTCGCCCGATCACCCAGTCGAGGAATCCTTGTTCGCGCAGTGAACCATACGTGAGTTCAACCGCGAAAGCACGATCTCGTTGATCGATGTGTGCCCTGTGCTCGAAGTCCTTAAGTACCTTCGGCAGTACAAGGTTCGCGTAGGCGTCTTCTTCGCGAACCAAGCGCAGAACTTCGTACGCAATCTGCCGCGGTGCATCTGCCTCACGAAACGAGCGATAGCCGTCGGAGTACCTGTGAGTCGCCATCAGTGCTCGAGCCCCTCGCCTAGACGGGCATCGTCATTCAGCCTGGCACCACGAGCCCATGCAGCAGCTTCCATCCACTTCTTGCCCGCGGGGGCAACTTCACCGAGCTCGAGGCAGAAATCAGCGCACCCTACGAGAACGCTCTTCTTCGAAACGATCAAACGTCCAGGGCCAGGAGTCGGGACATCAGTCAGGGAAGCTTTGCCAAGCTTGAGACGTTGGCCATTCAAGAGCGTGAAGGCACCGGGGCTTGGAATAACAGCACGAATCTGCTGCCACGTCTGCCGAGCGCTATCAGCGAAGGAAATAGCACCATCAGTAGCTTCTAAACGCCGGGCATAGTGAAGCTCAATAGCTGGATCGATGATCTGCGGCTGAGAATGCGCGCTGCCGGAGGCAATCGAATCGACGACTTCAACAACCTGCCGAGATCCTGCAAGCGCCATCTCTTCAAGGAGCTCGCCGCTGGTTTGATTCTCGATAGCAACGGGAAATCGCGAGAAGACCGGGCCTGTATCAAGGCCCTCTTCGAGCTGGAATACGCATGAAGCGGTTTCTTCGCACCCCGAAAGGATCGCCCACTGAACGGGTGCTGCACCGCGAAATTCCGGAAGATCCGAAAAATGCAGATTGAGCCAACCGTGGGGCAACATATTGAGAATACGCAGTGGGATCAACGCGCCGTAGGCAACAACGACTGCGATATCAGCCGTCCAATGAGCAATACGCTCATATGCCTCGTCACTCTTCAGCGAGGAAGTTTCATACAGGTCAATACCAAGCTCGGCTGCGCGTGATGCCACAGGAGACGGAACAAGTGCACGTCCGCGACCGCTTCGCGCAGGCGGTCGAGTAATCACTCCGACGACTTCATGAGAAGACGTGACCAGGGCATTGAGGGTCGGCAGCGCCGCTTCGGGGGTACCAGCAAAAACAATTCGCACAGGCATAGTCTAGCGGTTCTTTAGAACAGTTCAGGGGGATTCAATGTCAGTCGTAGAGGATAGAGTTTGCGCGCTGAACGTACTCCCAAACGCTCACGCAGGACACGTGCAAGTTTCGGATATTCTTCGGTGTCGCATCGAATGAGCGCACGGCGGCTTCCCTGATTCGCTGTGCGTTTATTGCTGTGTGGTGCGTCAACGATGCCGATCAGCTCAGCGGGTAGGTCTTTGCAGAAGGTATTGAGCTGATCTTCGGGGCCGTCAATTGCAACAATGGAAGCGGTGGGCGGGAAACGGAGTACGTGGCGTTCGTCCAAAATACGCTGAATGTAGTCTTCGGGATTCCAACGAATCAACGCCTGCGCAAGAGGTTGATCCAATCCCGCAGAGACCCAAATCTGGCCTTGCGGCCGAACCAGAGCTGCTGTAGTGAGCCACCGGCGAAGCGCTTCTTCGGGCGCCCAAAGTTCCGGTCGTGAGGCCAACGCCGCTGCAGAGGGAATGATCAAAGCCGCGTAGCCCGAGTCGGAATCGGGTTGTGCACCTGGCGTAGCGACAACAATTCGCGGAGAGGAATTGATTGCGGGGCGCTGCTCATCGACGCCCTGAGAAATAAGCAACGGAACCTGTGTGAAGGAACGCCCGACCTCTTCACCAATGCGTTCAGAGCCAATCCGCCACCACCGCAAAGCGGTCCCTTGGCATTTCATACATCTCCAGTTATGTGCTGCCCGTGAACACCACGAACAGACGATGCTCTGATCGCGTGATACTTTGAGCGGCCCCGAACATATTTCACAACGCGCTGGTGCTGCGCAGCGCTGACAACCAACAACGGGAATATAACCCGAATGTGGGGCGAGGATGAGTACTGGGCCTTCAGTGAGGCCTCGGCGAATACATGCATACGCATCGGGCGGAAGCAAAGCATGTGCTGCACTCCCCTGGCGTTCATCGTCAAGGGCATCGGACACAAAGAAACGCCCAGTTGATTGACGCAGCACTTCTCTATCCGGATTCAGGGAAATCGCCCACTTACGCGCCACAAGATACTGGGCCTTCACCGAACGACTAAAACTGCCAACCGCCAAAGCGACATGCTCAAGGTGCGCGCGTGCAACCGCAATATCGAGTGCATCCGTACGCGGATTGCGAATCTCTCGAAGGTGATCGTCTCCATCGCCCCAGATAATGATCAAACCTAGGTCTTTCAGGGGAAGCCACGCTGCTGAACGCGTACCAATGACAATGCGATGCGAGCCTTGGCTGCTTTGTCGGTAAATCCGATAACGTTCAACGGCGGATTGCTCTGCAGTGTAAAGCGCAATGGGGACCGAAAGATGCTCTTCAATCTCGCAGCTCAGACGCTGTGCCGCACGCTGCGTAGGTGTAATGATCAATGTGGAACGCTTGGACCTCAAGCTTGCGCTGGCAAGTTCAGCGATTTCTCGCGAGGAGCGTCCTGGAATCGAAGTCCAGACACAGCGTGGATGGTCGCCATGCTCTACATGCTCAATGAAGTTTGCTCCGTAAGGGTAGGCCGTCCATGCACTGACCTCACTCTGCTTCTTGATTTCTTCGCAAAAGGAAACGTGTTTCTCTTTTTCGACGGATGCTCGTCGTGGCGGAACCGCGAGGCTGAGGACCGCGGAGACAGTCGATAAATAGCGGTCGGCGATATATCGAGCAAGCGAGAAAGTCTGCGGGGCCACGACAGCGCACGTAGAAACCACGTCTATCAGTTCGCGGATGGCTGGACTTGGAGTATCGACGCGTTCACATGAAAGAACCCATCCCATGCGTTTTGAACCGCTCAAGGGAACCTGAACGATACATCCCGCAAGATCGATATTCTCCCAAGCTTTGGGAACCAGATAGTCCAAGGGACGATCCAAGTGCGGAAGATCCGTATCAACGTACACACGTGCAACCAGTCGAGGCTCGCTGTCCTCGAGCTGGAAGCCTGGGAGCGCGACTTTTTCCATCACCATGCCTCTAGTTCATCACATGGCACTGGCATTTGGAGACCGATTCAGTCTGATCTGAGTTATCCGAAGAGAAGAGGACCGTACCTGAAGGCGATCATTGCGAGAATACCGGTAATCACAAGGACAGCGACGAGCCAGTCGCCACCGGACTTCATGACTGCTTTCCACCACTTCGGAGCTGGCAGCACGCCTTGCTTAATACACACCCGAGTCAATCCAAACCAAACCAGAGTTGTTGTGATCGTGATCAGCAAACACCACGGACACAAAACATGAATGACGAAGTACGACTGAGTGAAGAGCCAATAGGCAAAGAGCACGCCAATTGTGTAGAGCGCTTCTACGCACAGGATGTACCACTTGGGAAAGCGAACCCCCGCGATGAGGGCAAAAGAAACTGCCAGCACAATGGCCTCGAAGAAGATCCCGAGGAAAGCGTTGGGGAATCCCAGTACGCGCGCCTGCGGCGTCGAAGCAACAGCTGAACATGAAAGGACCGAAGAGACATCGCAACTAAACCTGCGGCCATCATCGGAAGCAAGCTGCCATGCTTCGATTGAAAGAACGAAGGAAGCACACAGGCCGATGACACCGGAAATTGCCATCTCGATGGCAGTCCCCCGGTGCGGTGCTCGCGACGACTGCTCAAGCTCGTTCATCCGAGAATATCCTTCAGCATCGATACTCGATCAGTCTGTTCCCACGGGAAGATATTGCGGCCAAAATGCCCGTATGAGGAGGTACGTGCATAAATTGGACGGAGCAGGTCAAGGTCCTCGATGATACCGGCCGGGCGAAGATCAAAGCAGCGAGTAATCGCGTCGGTCAAAGCATCATCGCTCACGCTCCCGGTTCCGAAGGTCTCTACGTACAAACCAACCGGGTGCGCGCGACCAATTGCGTAAGCCAACTGAATTTCGCAACGTTTGGCATATCCGGCAGCGACGATGTTCTTTGCAATCCACCGAGCAGCATAGGCGGCAGAACGGTCAACCTTGGAAGGATCCTTACCCGAGAACGCTCCGCCCCCGTGACGGGCCATGCCACCGTAGGTATCAACGATGATCTTGCGTCCGGTCAGGCCAGCATCACCCGCGGGTCCGCCGATGACGAAGCGCCCAGAGGGATTGACCAAAAGTTTCATCGAAGAAGTCGAGAGCTCCAAGCCAGCTTCTTCAAGGACTGGAGTAACGACCAAGGCTCGCAGCTGCTCATCTAGGTCGTTCATCGAAAGTTCGGGATCGTGCTGCGTTGAAATGACGAGGGTATCAAGTTCGCGGGGAACTCCCTGTTCGTCGTACGCCAGCGTGACCTGTGTCTTGCCGTCGGGACGTAGGCCGTGGGCAATTCCCTTGTGACGAACGTACGCGAGGCGCTCGGCGAGCTTATGGGCAAGCCAAATCGGAGCCGGCATGAAGTCGGGCGTCTCGTCAGAGGCATAACCGAACATCATTCCTTGATCGCCGGCGCCTTGTGATTCACGGCGGTCCTCGCTTGAGGATGTACGCGTTTCGAGTGAGTGGTCAACGCCCTGGGCGATATCGCTACTTTGAGCGCCGATCGAGACCGAAACGCCGCAGGATGCTCCGTCAAAACCCATGCAGGAGGAGTCATATCCGATCTCAAGAATCTGCTCGCGTACGATTTGAGGAATTTCAACGTATGCATCCGTCGAAACTTCTCCCGCTACGTGCACCAAGCCCGTGGTCACCATAGTTTCCACCGCCACGCGAGAGCGCGGATCCGCCTCGAGAAGCGCGTCCAAAATTGAATCAGAGATGCGATCGCAGACCTTATCTGGATGACCTTCAGTCACGGATTCAGAAGTAAAGTATTTTCTCACGTCACTCACGCTTCTATCGTAGTTAGCCGTTGGGCGATTAAATCAACTAAGGTGCGGGCAACGTCGGCTTTCGTCCCGCCTCCTTGGGTTACAAGCGAACCCTGGGCATCCATGACATAGACATAGTTCGGAACGTCCCCGAAGCCTAGGCTCTCCCCCACGCAGTTCACTGCTAAGTAGTCAGCGTTTTTTCGCCGTGCTTTCGCTCGCCCATATTCAAGGACGGTCTGCGTATCGCCGGTTTCTGCCGCGAATCCGACGACAACCGGGGGGCGTTGAGGTGAAGAAGTAACGGCCTTGAGAATATCCGTAGTTTCTTCCAATTCGATTGTTGGCGGCGCCATGCCCTGCTCTTCTTTTTTGATTTTCGAGGCCGCGGGAGCCTTTGGTCGATAATCCGCGACCGCCGCAGCCATGACCAGTGCGTCACACGACTCGAGTCTTTCAAAAAGCTCCGAGTAAACTATGGCGGCGCTAGATGCTTGGATAACAGTGCACTGACGCGGAAGAAGCGAAGGATCGATATTGGAGGCGAGCAGAGTGACCTCCGCACCACGCCGCGCAGCTTCCTTGGCAATCTCGATTCCTTGTCGACCGCTGGAACGATTCCCGAGGAATCGAACTGGGTCAAGTGCCTCGCGAGTACCACCCGCAGTAACGATGATTCTCTTACCGAAGAGCTCGCCGCGCGAAGCAAGAATGCGACCAAGCTGAGCAGTGATATCTTCCGGCTCGCTCATTCGCCCGGCGCCCGAATCCCCCGAAGCTAAATCGCCCTTCTCTGGACCGACGATAATAAACCCACGTTCTTGAAGGGTTTTGATATTCTCCTGCGTCGCCGAGGCGTTCCACATCTGCGTGTGCATCGCCGGAGCCACGATAACCGGACACGAACTCGCTAGAACGGTTGTAGAAAGGAGGTCGTTTGCCTGTCCGTGCGCAACACGAGCAATGAGGTCAGCGGTAGCCGGCGCGATAACAAGCGCATCGCAATTACGAGCAAGCTCCACATGATCAGCACCTCCACCATGAAAAACATCGGTGAAGACGCTTTTCTGCGTGAGGCCTTCCCACGTAGCCTTGCCGACAAACTCAAGAGACGCAGGGGTAGGGACAACCGAGACTGCGAAGCCCTCCTTTTGGAGCAAGCGAAGCAGGTATGCGGCTTTATATGCAGCAATGCCCGCTGAAACACCGAGAACGATGTGTGCGGGCTTGTGCTCAGGCTTGAGGTGCTGACTCAAGGGTCAACAGGCCTTCATCAATCTCACGAAGTGCGATTGCCAAAGGCTTCTCGTCAACTTCAGTATCGACAACGGGGCCAACAAACTGGATCATGTTCTGTTCCAGCTGAATGTTGTAGGAATTGATCTGACGTGCACGACGGGCAGCAAAGATCACCAAGGCATACTTCGAATCAACGTGCTCAAGTAGATCGTCAATCGGCGGGTAGGTAATACCTTCTGGCTGTGCAACAATTCCGGACATGCAAATCTCTCCTGATGTAACGGGCAAGAACTAAAGTCTATTCTAGCCCCATGATTTGGGCCAGTTCCTCGACGGCGGTTTCCAAATCATCATTGACAACAGTGACATCAAACTCATCTTCGGCTTGAAGCTCAGTCTTTGCCGTGAGAAGACGACGTTCCTGCTCTGCAGCATCTTCAGTGCCTCGCTTCACAAGGCGAGCAACGAGCTCGTCCCACGACGGAGGCGCAAGAAAAACAAACCGGGCATCAGGCAAAGACTGCCGAACTTGACGCACTCCCGCAATATCAATCTCGAGCAGGAAAGGCACTCCCCTCTTCACAGCATCGTCAACAGGCCCCCGCGGAGTCCCATAATGATATTTCCCGTGAACAAGTGCCCACTCAAGCATTTGTCCTGCGTCGACAAGGCGAACAAATTCTTCTTCGGACACAAAGTGGTAGTGCACTCCATCTACTTCACCCGGGCGAGGTGAACGTGTCGTCATTGAGACTGAAAGCTCAACTTGAGGAAAACGCTCACGCAAGCGTGCAATAACGGTACCTTTGCCGACAGCCGTCGGGCCGGCGAGAACAGTAACTTTCGAAGTAGACATGCCTGTATGCTGCCACAGCGAAGCAAAAACTTCAGCCGAAGCGACGAATCAGTTCTTCTCGCTGAACCTGCCCAAGACCGCGAACGCGCCTTGAAGGCGCAATCTTAATCTCGTTCATGAGCGCTTCGGCGGTACTTACACCGACTCTGGGCAGGGCCTCGAGCAAAGAACGCACCTTCATTTTCGCGATAGCTTCGTCACTAGCGGCCATATCAATGACCTCTGAAAGAGTGAGCTCTCGCGACTTGAGCGCATTCTTCACCTCAGCGCGCCGACGACGAGCGCGCGTCGCCTTTTCTAGAGCCTCGGCTCGCTGTTGCGGAGTTAGATCTGGCAGTGCCATCTCGCTACGCTCCTTTTCTAGATTCCCCTGACAGGAATAGCATCGCACTTTCTTGATGATTTTTGGTGCAAATGCAACCGACAAATCGCGAATTTCTAGGCGTGAGGTGACTGACACGATCATCGAAAGCTCGCAATTAATGCCCTAGCGAATCTAAAAAACAACTCGAATATTCTTGCCTGTCAGCGCCATCATGCGCACGATTCTGCACGAGAAACTACCGCTGACCTGCATCGGATGCGCATCAGATTTGTCAACAACTCGATGATTGGGTGGATAAAGAAAAGTCAAGAGTTTTCACAGTTCCTGACAATGTGTCAGCATCTCTATGCCAACACAGATCACCTAAACGTGTTGCATCTCACATTGGCTGAATGGCTGACAAATGATAAACGGGGTGTCTTCAGACACCCCGTTTACACACTTCGACGCTTTAGTACTCGTCTAAGAGATCATCCAATTCATTCATTTCATCGGCACTGAGCTCATCGTCGATGGCTTCTTCAGATTCTTGAACAGATTGACGAGACCAGCTCGGTGATTCAATGTCTCGGCGAATGGCATCAAGAATCGCGTTGACAAAGCCCGCAGACTCTTCGGTGGAAATCGACTTGACGATGGAGATCGCCTCGTCAATCGCAATTACTGGAGGAACATCTTCAGAGTTCGACAGCATCTCCCACACCGCGACGCGCAAAACTGCACGGTCAACCGCAGGAATTCGATCCAAGCCCGTTCGAGCATGAGAGTCAATGAGACGATCAATCCGATACAGCTCATCCGCGACACCTTCGATAATTTGAATCGAATAGTCGGGCAGCGGAGTCAGCGCAGCGGTGATCACCTTGCGTTCACGAAGGAGGTCACGCAGCACGGTCGCATTCCTGCCCATACCACGCTGATCGGCCTCGTAAACAACGTCGGCAGCACGCTTGCGAGCCTTCGTCCGAGAAGTGAATTGGTGCTTCTTGTGGGACATTATCAGTCGGTCACGCGTCCGGAGTAAGAGCCATCACGGGTATCAACCTTGACTCGCGTTCCTTCTTCCATGAAGAGAGGAACCTGAATCTCGTAGCCGGTCTCGAGCGTTGCAGGCTTGGTGCCAGCAGAAGAACGATCGCCCTGCAAGCCGGGCTCGGTGTGGGTGATCGTCAAAACGACAGTTGCGGGAAGTTCGATGAACAGAACAGCGCCGTCATGCTGAGAAACAATGACATCCTGGTTCTCAATCATGAAGTTGCGGGCATCACCAACGACCTCGGCGGGAACGTTGATCTGCTCGTAGGTAGATGCATCCATGAAAACGTAATCGGTACCGTCCTGGTACAGGTACGTCATGTCTCGACGATCAACTGTAGCGGTCTCGATCTTGACGCCCG
>ERZ772786.694-NODE-694-length-13647-cov-3.428634_pt1 | contig 13647 bp, 14 predicted proteins | sample MGYA00511473_ERZ772786 | MGnify/ENA primary metagenome ERZ772786 (study PRJEB29015, sample SAMEA2738025) | human oral metagenome | biome: human oral; feature: human-associated habitat; material: saliva | place: China | collected 2252 ...
TCAGACAAACGAATACCCGTTCCTAAAATGAGGGCAATAATTGCAAGATCTCTTGCTTTATTTTTTAAAAAGTAAGATTTTGCGTTTGGAGAAATTTCATTAATATATTCATGGTCAATAAACTCTAAGAAATTGAGAGAGTCTTCTCCTAAAAACAATTTATTTTTTATTGATGCTGCCCTGGCATTAAGTGTTTGTTTTGACTTAACAGTTTTAATTTTATCCATGACATTACGATAAAAGTAAGGCTCCCCTTCCTCATTTTCAGTTTCCCGGGTCAAATAATTAAATAGGGAAGATAAGGCGGAAATGGTGCGGTTAATTGTGGTTTGGCTGAGTCCTGCTTGTTGGCTACTGGTGTTATATTTAGGACGTTCACGTAAATATAAGATATAGCTTTCAATATCCTGCTTTTTTAAGTGCTCTAAAATAGACATTGATAACTCTTTATAATTTGTATCAGAAATAATTCCTGAGTCATAAAGCCAGTCAAAAAAACGATGAAACTCTTTAAGATATTCATAAATAGTCGTATATGACTTTAGTGATACCTGCATTGAGCGAACATACTCATTAATATAAAAAGGCATCATTTCTTGTTCTGAAGAAATATGTTTTAAAAGTAGTTGTTTATTCATAAGGTAATATGCGCTCCATTTTTAAGATGCTGCTAGATTTTATTGTTAGAAAAATTATAGCACAACTCTTCGTAAAAACAAGGAGAAACATTCAAATTTGGCAACATAAGAAGTAGTTGTTGAAAATTTAGTGCTGAGAGTGAGATTCTACGCTTATTTCAAAAATTTAAGTGACTAATTGGCTTTGAAATTGAAATTACTGTTGTTGTCTATTAAAATATTGTATGATATAATGAGGATAAAGAAAAAGGACTTGCTAGTAACAAGTCCTAGTGTAGCCGTTTAAAAGTCGGTGGCATGTGTTAAGTTATAAGAACCGTTCACTCTATCAAAGCAAGACGGTTCTTATTTTTTCGTGATTTTTTCAATCAACAAAACAATAAATGTAAGCAAAATTTTCTTTGTGTAATTTATGGAAAAAAGTGCTATAATATTTTTTGAATTTAGGAGCTTCTTCATACTGAGTTTTAGTTCTTTGAGTTCATACTTTTGAAAATTTTGCACAAATTTTCTTCTTAAGAATAAAAAAAAACCTAGAATTTCTAGGTTTTTTTTATTGTAATAATGGAAAGCTAGTAATTTAAACTGTTTCCAAAAGTTCTTCAGAAATCTCTTTGTTGTAATTTTCGGTTGTATCAACGTCAAAACTCATTGTAATTTCAATGTTGTTGTAGAACTTGCGGAGGTGTTCATTATTCATCTCCACGTTTTTCAAAAATAGGTCTAGGATTTTGTTACTCAATTCATCCTTATTACTATAGCCAACCAGATGATTTCTGGTATTGCCCACTTGGACTGTTTTTAGATTTATGGGAATGTCATAAGCAGTTTACTGGAATCAGTAAGCCGAAAGTTGAGGCTTTCATTGATGATGTGATACCGAGTGGGCTTTAGAGATTATTCACCATTTTTTTCTCAATCTCATTTATAATTAAGGAAGATTAAATGAAATGGGAGATTGTTATGAACAATGATTATTTGAGAATAGATATTCAAAGTAAACAAGGAGATATAGAATATGAGTCTGACTCGTCTCCAAAATCATGGGAACATTATAATAGAAACTATCAAAATAAGTATAGATTATATTCGGATTTTGATTTTGATAATCTAGAGTTCGCACAATGGGATGATAAAACAAAATCTTATATAAACGCACCCGACATTAACAGTGACAATAATAGATTATGCGCATTTGCTACAAATGGTACACTTTTTGATGCTAATCCTCATGTTTTTAGAATTGGTGGGGAAACAGACTGGAATTTTAAACAGGATAGCTATTGGCGAAAGAACAAGTTTGGAAAACTTAATAACTTGGTTACTGATTCAAATATTAAAGAACGTTTGGAAGGATGCAAAGTTATGCACCATACTTTGCTTAATTTTTCGATAATGCCAGCAACTGGTAATATGCAGGGGGTAAAGTCAGAAGGATATGGAGATTGGTTGGATAGGTTTGATAGTTTTGTTTCTATAATTGATGATTACTATCAAGGGGAGAATGAAATAATTCTTTCAAAAGCAGGATGGAATAGAAAATCTTTAATCAAATATCTTACATATTTTGAAGATGTATATGACTATTTAGAACAACATTACTTTATAAACGATGAAGATTTTATTAAACGACTGGTTGAATCAGGAAAGAAAAATATAGAGAATCAAAATGATGTTGAAAGATATGTTTCTCTTGCAGAAGATTATTGGGAATTAAAGGAAAAGTATATAATGAATTTATAAAACTAATTAAGACTGCTACGGCGGTCTTTTTTCGTGTCCTAAATTTGAAAGGTGGTGATTAATGGACTAATGTTAAATATTTAGACACAGATTGAATTATTCCCTCTTAATTTGAGTAAGCGTATAAGAAGATGTAGCAGAGTCATTAAAAACAACAAAAACTAACTATTCGCAAAATACTATTTTTCCGAATAGTTAGAAATAAGCTTTCCAATATTTTGATAAAATGCTTGTTTTAGACTAATATTCTGATGTGTTTAATTTATAGGCGCAGGCTGCTCCTAATATAAAATCCATGTTGAATTCGACTTTATCAATGAAATCTCCAACTTCAATTTGATCCATTTTACCAATCAAATCTAGGTACGTAATGATAATTGGTGTGAGAGATTCAATTAATTCACTATCTGTTGCACAGAAAAACAATTCCTTTAAGATGAAATTATAGTTATCATTGATGTCTATATTTAAAAGGGATTGAGTCTTTTTTTCATCGCTTTTAACAATTGAAAAATGAACGCTAACTGTTAATGCAATATCTTCATTATACATATTCACCACCACTACTTTTCTTTATAATTAGACTATATTATAAAGAAAAAGTCAATCAACATCAGGAAATATGCTTTAAAGAGTACATTTAAGCAGTTGCACTAATTGAAATTGTGATTGATTCGCTAGGTTCTGGAGTATCAAATAATGAAGTGTATTTGCCAGGTTCTTGATAGTCCTCTAGGTCAAATAAATCCATTGTTCCATCGTCTTTAAAATCAAAGCAATCAATTACTTCAACTGTTTCTTTAACCACTTTCTTGGTAATTTCTGATGTTTGTGTTGGTTTTGTAGATGTTGAATTAGTTAAACGTTTAGTGTGGCTAGTGTCTTCTAAACCATTCCAAATGAAGTTCATGTTTTCATCTAGCATTGGACGACCACAGTCTTCTATTTCTAATTTCTTACCAAAGTTAGAGATGTAGTATTGTTGTTTTGAATTTTTGTCTTCAGTTACTTCTTCAACAAAATTGCTTTCCTCATTATCCATATTACTTACTAAGGCATTCAAGATAGAGTTATTTTCTTTACCCAATAATGAAGAAAGTCCTTCTTCATCAACTGCACCTTGGACGGCTTCCATTGCACGTTTTTGTTTAGCAATCATTGTTAAAATTTGGTCTTGAATTGCTGGAGTTTCATTATCTCCTTGATATGCCAAATAATAAACACGAGTTTGTCTTTTTTGACCAATGCGGAATGAGCGTCTTTCAGATTGACCAACTTCAAAGTAATCAAATCCTGTATTAAAGAAAAGGACAGTTGGTGAAGAAATTAAATCAACTCCTGTTGCCACTTTATGTGGATCTAAGAGCATGACATCAACTTTTTCATTACAAATTTTCTTGTTAATATAGTTTTGACGTTCATCTGCTTTTCTTGATGAAGGCAATGTTCCCACTTTGAATCCAGCGTCTTGGAGAATCTTTTGAAGACGATTTTTTAAGCGGTCAATGTGTTTAACAAAGACAATAACTGGACGATCTTGTGATTTTTCCATTGTTAAAATATCAATTAATTTTTGTTCTTTGGGGAACAAAATCTCATCATCAAAATAGTATTCTAATGCTGAAATTTCGGGTGTCCATAAGAGCTCATCTTGATAGGTAATAGGTGGAACTTCAGGGTTATCCATGTATTCGTTTATTTTCTTTAAATAACTACTATAAACACGTTTGTTGCCATTTTCTTTTGCTTTACGAGCAACGGAATTAAGCATATTTGCGGCGTTTTTTTGTTCTTGAGTCATTTGAACAAAAATAGGTTGAAAAATTAGATTTTCTGTTTTATCTTCCCAGACTTGTTCTGTAGTAAGAAAGATTGAGTTTTGGATAACGACTTCAGTGATAAATTCAGCATTTAATCCAATTTCTGGTTGAATATTAGTGTAGTCACCGTGTCTACCGCTAATATATGAGAAGCTTCCATAGCTTGTGATAAAGGCATTACGTAAAATATTAATCGAACTTTTTTTATTTCCCTTAGCTCTTCTTAAATTAATTTTTAGTTCTTGTTTATCAATCAATTTTTTAATTACATTTTGAAAGAAGCCTAAAATTTGAGGGAACATGTCGGTTACTTTTCCAGCAATTGAAGTACCAGTCGCTAAAATATTTTGTTCACTTATGTGAGCTAATTCGTTGAGTTGAGTAGCATATTTAGGTTGTGATAATAAATGGCTTTCATCAAAAATGGATAGTTTAAATTGACCTTTTAATGTTGAAGCAATGCTGTTTTTGTATTTCTCTTTTGGACCTTTATAATTCCTTTTAATTTTTTTAAGGGCACAATAAGAAAGGGGGATGACTACGTAATCTGTATTTACGACATAATTTGAAAAATCTTGAGGAAGAATATCAACGGTTACGTTAGGATTTACAAGTAAAATTTCCTCCATCCATTTTGAGACAAGGTGGTCCGGAGCTATAACTGCACACCGAGCTTCGGGGGTATTTCTTAGTTTTTTTGCTACTTCAAACATTCCAACAGATGTCATTGTTTTTCCTACGCCCATTTCTCCAAGGAAGAAAAATGAACGATTTTTATTTAACAGTGCATTTGCTCCTTCTTTAATAACACGTTTTTGTTGTTTGTAAAAATTGATTTCTGAAAAAGTTTTTGAGAAAAAATCGTCAGGCATGTTTTTAATCAATGGATGAAGATCATAAGTAATTTGTTTTTCAATTCCTTGAATACTATTTTGCAATGCTTCAAGATTAAAAAGTTCCGTAATGGTTTTAGGTAAAAGGGCACTATCTCCGCCTGATGCTAGATATTTGTAGGCACCAGTATTTGAAATTCTAATGAGATAAGCAACCCAAGAAATGTCCTTTTTTTCCTTTTCAATTCTATAATACATTTTACCATTGATGCTAATTTGGTTGATATTTTCAATTGAATAAACTTTCGAAAGTTGGTCAGAAGTTATTCCTAATCGTGAGGAAAATGCATTAAAAACTTCTTCTCTTGTTGCACCAAAAATATTGTTTTCAAAAGGAAAATATTTCTTAAATGCAAAATCTGTGATATATTTTATTGTTGTTATTTTTTTCATTTTTAATCTTTTTCTTTTTTATAATTTTAAATTTATTGTTCTAGATTGGTTAGAACATTCGAAGTTAAGACTTGGTGTAGCATAATCTCTGAAATTCCCTCTAGAATCAGCATGATAATCGAAAACTCTATTTGAAGAGGCAATGATAGTGATGTTTGAGGCAATAAGGGATTGTTTTGCGGATGCGATAAAAGGAAAATGTGTTTTTTGAACTTCTCCTAATGCTCGTACTTTTTGATTTTGGTTCAGATTTTCTTTGATAAGTTGGTCTATATTATCGCCTTGTTCTTTTAACTTAAGATACTCATGATAATAATTATTATCAAAACTTAATATTTCTTTTTCGCATATATTATTAAGTGATTTCACCCAAGCTTTTGGGCTTTTAGTAATCCAATTATTTGTTGACTCACGTAAGTATTTTGTTATAATCACTTCATCAAACGAAGAAAGAGAATTTAGATTAATTAATTCGTCACTTAGGTGGTAATCTTCTACAACTGTATTTTCACCCATTTTAAACATATTGAACTCTTCTTTTTTGTCTGTATTTTTGTTAAGGAAAACAGTCGATTGTGCAGGAAATTGTCTAGAATAAGGGTCAAAACAAATCACTGTATTACATGCAAATGTTCGGGGGAATTTTTTTAAAATATTCATTGACATATTTCGACTTAAATAATAGAAAACTAATTTTATATTTTCATTTTCTAGTTCTTGTTTCAACTCATCAAAATTTATTTCTTTAAATTCTTGAGTATCATAGATAAAAAGAATGGATTTTTCAATTTGATTTTTTGAGTGTGGTATTAATTTACAAGGGTTGTTGGCAACTTTTTTAAGTCTATACTTTTTATTTTCTTTGATATTAACAATTGGAATGGACAAGTATTCATTTAAAAGTTTTTGTTTTTCTGCAATTGTATATTTTGATAACAGAAGTTGATACCAATTTTGGGTTCTTTCATTTATATTGACTTCTTGATTAAGAAAAAAATTTTTTTCATTTGTTAAATCTTTGATGAGCTGCTCGAGCGAGTGGACGACTTGTTGTTCATTGCTTTGCTTCAAGTTGTCACCAAATTTATTAACTAATGTTTGGATTTTTTTTACATTTAAAGGTGTAGCCATTTGAGCTCCTTTTCTTTTGATTTATTTAATTTCTATAATGTATTTAATTTTTATTTGGTTATTTCTGTAAATACAAAATTCATCATGTATGAAGTATGTTCCGCCAAGAAAATGAACCGAATCAAATTCCTTAGTTTCTAAGATTATAGACCTATAATTCATAGGGGTTTGAACTTTTTTTTCATTACCTGTTGCCACTTCTGCAATGAATAAAATATTATCTGAGTACTGAAGTGATTTACCAACTTCATTCAATTTAGCAAAGTATGCTCCGACTCCCAAACTGCTTCCTGTAGCAATTTTTGGTGGCGTACATGAAATTCCGTTATTCAAAATAGAAAGTACATTTTTTGCTTTAGTTCCGTGAGCTAGAAGTTTTGTTTCCAACTTGTTGGGGTTGAAATACTCATCTTTCTCGTTATTTTTAACTTCATAAAACATGTATTTTTTGGTTTTGATTAAATCATCATATATGTGGTGACTATTTTCTATTTCATTAATAATATATTTAATTTCTTCTGAATCATTATTTAAAATAGGTTTTAAATCGAATTTAAGCAAAGGAAGAATCTTCTTTAATCTGCTATCTGTGACATATAAATTAGTTACGATATTATTTCCATTACTTAAATAATGGGTAGATAAATATTCATAAATTTCAATGAGATTTTCTTCTTTGTCAATTTCCATTCCGGAAACAAAATTTATAATGTTTTTTAACTCTGCAAAAACATCTCTTTTATTAACAACGATTAATAAGCCAATAAGGATTAAATCATAAATTATTTTATTTTCTTGGCTCATTTCCTCATTATTTTCGGTCGATAGCCAAACGTCACGACTAATTAGTTCTTTTAATAATTTTGAAACTATCATTTTTTCAGATTCTCCATTGTCACAATCGTTGTATTCTTCGTTGTTTAAAATTGGTCGTAGAAGAATTTGATAGTATCCTTCAATAGTATTCTCACAGAAATTGACCAGGGGGGTAATGTTACTATAATTATCAGTTTTCAAAAATAGATAATTTGACTCCTCTGAAAGCCATTGAATACTTTCATTGTTTCCTCTTGCTGCTGAATTAATTTTTGCAATAAAAGCCAATAATTTTACTTGAAGTTCATTAATTGTTTTGGTCTTGACCATTTGCGCTCCTTTTCTTTATTTTTTGATGTGATGATTTGTTTTAGGCGATTAAGTTTTTCTTTAAAAGCTCTAAATTTTGTTCTTCGTTAGCATTCATTAAAGGTTTGAACTCTGTATAGTTTGGTAAGTAAGTTGAGAAAATTATTTTCTTAAAATAATGTTTGAATTCATCGCTTTCAAGATTCTTTTGGAATAATTGAGCTACTAATTTGGGGCTATTTTTGAAAACGCCACAACCAAAGGCACCGAGAACTAATACCTCAATTTGATGAACTTTGAATTGTCGAAGGGTTTGAACAATTTTTTCGTTAAGTTCTCTCTTAATTTTCATATCCGTAGAGTTTTGTGATAAGTTTTGAGGTGCTGCAACAGTGATCACATCAGCAAATACAGGTTTTACAAATCGTTCTTCGCCTTCTATTTCTGCTTTAACAAATTTAATGTTTTCGGAGTAAATTAATCCGCAGGTGTGAGAGGTAAAATCTATCGCTCGGTTAATTTTGTAGTATTGTTGGCAATTTGCTAATTCTGGGTAGAGGTATGAAGCCCGACAAATCGCTTCTTCTTGTGCAGATGCCCCATTTAAAAATCCACCTCCAGCGACAATAGGGGATGCAAAATTCATGATTCCAATTTTATGGTTAGAATAGCCTTCAATAAAAACACGATTGACACAATTTTCTTTAAAAACAAGAATATCTGTCTTGAGAAATTTAGTTACTGCCTCTGTTTGCATTAATAAACGATGAAAGTAAGTTGTTGTTGGCTTTAATGTTAGAACTTCCTTTTTATATGCGTCCATTGTTTCATTTGCCGAAATAATATTTTTATTGTTCATTTTGTATTCCTTTTTACGTAAATTTTTGAAGATTTGTTTGCCAAGAATTTTCAGAAAAAAAAAAGTCAGCACTTTAGTGCTGACTCTTAGTCTGTATCTTTAGATTAATTTTTATGGAGCGTTTTATATGCTTCTGTACGAACGTAGTAATTATTATCATTGAGTAAGAAACGTAAATCTTTTTCGCTAAGTGCTTCATTTTGAGCAAGAGCGCTGCGAACGTATGATGATTCATCACAAGCTAATATGTCGATAATATCAGCAGAAAGATTTGGATTTGCTGCAAACGATGAACGAAGGTAGTCAGATTCTTCTTTTGTAAGAATTTTCATCATTTCTTCAGTAAGTTTGGCATGTGAAGCTAAGACTTTAGCTACTTTTTTGTTAGATGAATAAAAAAGTTTTTCGATATCTTCTTCGCTGGTATTAGCATTTTCTGCAACAGCACAAAGCACAAAGTCAGAGTCATCATCAGATAGTTTATGAAGCACTTCTGCCTTAATAAAATCACGTGAGGCAATGGCTTGTCGAACATGAATAGAATCTGAGTTAGCAAGAATTTCAATGTTTTTATCGCTTAGGTTATCATTGCATGCAAGATTTAAATGGACAGAACATGTACTGCAAGAGATGAGATGTTCAATGATATTTGTATCAATCTTATCGTTGGCAGCGACTGCTTCAACAACATTAATACTGGAATCATTACTCAAAAGTGTTAATGTAAAAGTATCAGTAGAGGGATTAGAGGCGATGGCTCCTCGATGGTAACAGTTCTCAGATTCCGCATATTTACGGATTTCGTTTTTTGGAAGCAGCGGATGTTTTAGCGTTTGCAAAATTAAAAGTTCTTGATCGTCATTATCGAAAACATTAAGTACATCTTCGTTGAGCACTTCTAATAGAACTTTTTCTGGTGTGTTTACATTTTCCAGAATGGCAAATACGATATCGAAATCTTCATCCTCAATAGTATCAAGATTTTCAATATGCTCATGGAACATTTTTTCAAGTAAATCGGAACGATTTTCTTTTTTGATTTCTTCGATTGTAAGTTTTGTGGTCATTTTTTCTCTCCTCAGTATTTTCACTGGTATATTTAATTAATTTTTGAATTAATTAGCAAAAAAAAATATTCCAGTGCTTTAGCACTGGAAAAAACTTTGTTGAAGTTAAGATTTTTAAATCATATTGTTTCTGGTAAAAAACTTAATTCATTGAAAATGTCCTCGGATTCACAAGCAAAAGGTTGTTCATTAAACTCTTTTTCGATTTGTGATTGTTGATGAAGTGTTAATTTTGTTCCTTTTTTATTTTCATCATTTTGGAAAATTAATCCAAATTTTTGATAGAGGTCATTTTTTAGTTCTTCCATAGATAATTCAAAATTATCGTTATTATAGAGTTTCAATGCGACCAAATTATTTCGATTATAAGAGTAATATTCTTCATTGCAAATTGACCATTGAAGAATCATTTCATTATCTTTTTGCAGGGGTGTTAAACTTCCTTCTATTTCTACCAGAAGCTCCATTCCGCTCTCTTCATCACAATAATAGACATTGATTGCTAAACATTGTGCTTCCATTTCTTTAAGTAAGTCATTCCATTCAGCAATGCTTTCTTCTTTGCTTTGTTTAACTTGATAATCATGGACCCAACGATTTAACAAGCTTAGATTATTATCAAAAGACCAACGTCCACAACCGTTGATGTAGGCTTCTAAATTTTCGAAGTTTTCGTTAGAGATTTTAATATAATAATCGCCCGCTTGGTCATCTAAATATTTATTGAAAGTTTTGATGAATTTATCAAAAAATGATTTATCCCATTCACCTTCAAATTGTAGTGTACCAATTGCACTTGAAATATTTGCCATTTTATTTCCTCTTCTTTAATTGTTTATTTGCTAGGTTAACCTGCTTTTTCAATAATTTTATAACCAGCAAGTTTTAATATTTGAGTTAAAGAGAATTTAGCTATTGATGCTTTAAATTCTTCTTCCTCCTCGTTTTCAATGATTTCTTTAATGTAAGTTCCAAAATCGTTTAAAGCCTCATGATAGCTCGCATATTCTTCTTCTCGGAAATATTTCAACTGTTTATCATAAATTCCGTATAGATGCATTCCGCCATTAAAATCAAGAGGAATTTTCTCCTTGAAGTGTTTATCAAATTCACGAATATTGTTTCCGTTATTAAATTTAAAACAAAGTGATTCAATAGATAGCGGAACAATTTCTTCATTTCCTTTTTCTTCACCAATAGCAATGAAGAATTCATTAAATGATGTTATTTCTTCTAAATGAGTGAGCAAGTATTTAGAATCTGGAAAAGCCATTGTATCTAGAATTTGCATTGAAAAATCGAGTAAATATGGATTTTCATCGTTAACCTTTGACTCATATTTCTCAAAATCAAATTTAATTGTTTTTTTTTCTTTGAAATTGACACTGAGAATATAAGGTTCAATAATATGCTTATTGAGAATGATAGGGCGGTCAAACATGATGCTGCCTTCCATTGTATTTTCGATTCTAGTTTTCTTCTTTCTTTAATTTGTTCTAATTAATACCAGCAAGTGTAAATAATGTCTTCATCGTCATCAAGTTCCATTTTTTTCATCCGTTGGAGGTCATCAATAAGTTTTTCAACATCTTCATAATAATATTCATCATATTCTTGACTACCGTAGAAAAATCCTTCAGTATTTGGAAGGAGTTTGATTGCAATTTCTTCTGCTTCTGTTTGAGTCTTTTGTTGATGTGCAGTCAAAACTTTCGTTGTACGATCCAATAGGTCCTCGTAAATATAATCTTCCATTATCACTTTTTCACAATTATCTAGATTAAATTTTTCTTCAAAATAATTTTGAAGCGCATTGAATTTACGGAAATAAGCCAGTTCGTTAGTGAAATAACGCATGTTTTCAATCTCTTGGTCACTTGGTTGTTCATTAATAAATATACGACGAATTTCTTCTTCTAATTCTTTTTCGCTTCGTTTTTTTTGAATTTCAAAATATTGGTCTAATCCCATGACTATCTCTTTTCTTTTTTTTAGTAAAATTATGATTCAATTTGTTTTATCAATGCAAGTGTAAAAAATCTTTTCATTTTCACCAAGCTTAATTGATTTTATTTCTTTAAGGTCCTCAATAAGTTTTTCAACTGCCTCGTAGTACTTGGTACCATACTCTTGCTCTCCGTTAGAAGTTTCATGATAATTTGAAAATAGCTTTTCAGCTATTTCTTTAGCTTCTTTTTGACTCATTTGTTGATATGCTGATAAAACTTTAGATGCTATTTCAATGAGGTCCTCGAAAATATTTTTTTCCATTAATAAATTATCACATTTACAAAGATTGAATTTTTTCTCAAAATAATTTTGAAGCGCATAAAAATTCCAGTAGTAAGCCTGTGCGAAATAATCGTAACGAAGTGCTTCAGTTTCTTCTTCATTTAGGTGTGTACCATTATCATTTATACATCGAATCATATTTTCAAATTCATTGTCGCTTCTTTTTTTTTGAAGGGTAAAATATTGGCTTAATTCCATGATTAACTCTTTTCTTTTTTATATTTAGCAAAATTATGATTTAATTTCCAAAAAAAAATAACAAGCCAATTTATTGGCTTGTCAATTGGTTTGTTAATTTGAAAATTCTTTGTGAGGGAAGATGTATTTCGACCGGAGAGTTAAGATATTTGTGCAACTCATTGTTATCAACTTTTTTTGCTGACTCCCAGTTTGAGATACGTTTTTCACTAATCGCAAAACTGATAAATTCTTCCAAGGTATAAATTTCAAAATTATCATTTAGCAACAGTTTAATTATTTTGGAATCAGAATATCCTGTTTCTTCTTTAATCTTTGTAAAATCTTCGTTCGTCAAATCAGCATATTTTAGCGATTCAATTTTTTGTTTCTTGCTCATTTTTTCCTTCTTGTTTTTTATGTTTATTTTAAAAATGATAATCTTGTGTTAGGTCAGTGTAAATTGTAATTGCGAATTCTTTTCCCTTATTCTTATCATTCATGTAAAAATCGCCAGCTTCTTCCATTAAATCAATTATTCTATTAACATAACCATCAATAACAATTTTTTGACCTCCGTATTGATTAATAATATTTCTAAAATCAAACAATGAGTTTAATTCTTCCTTGGTGTATTTATTTGTAGTTAGTAATGGAAATTTTCCAAATCCAAATTCACCATGTGCTTGAATTTTACGGAGCGTATTAAGGTATTTCTGAACTTTTTCAATACAATCCTTTTGAAAATCTTCAACTGCCTTTCTTGTAATAGTCCAAATAATTCGATTATCCGTTTTTTCAATTTTACCGGACTGTTCAAATTCCCATTCGGTAGCAAGTGGAGGCATCAAAATATAATCTGCTTCTAAAATTTGAGCTAATAATTCGTCTTTATCAGTAAGTAACTTTTTTTGTTCCTTTTTATTTAGGTTAGTTATTCCGTAGGTTCCATTAAAGATTGGTGAATGCATGTTTTTCCCCTTTTTTATATACTTACAACAATGCGGTGTGTCGTGAATTCATTGTTGTTTATTGTTGTTTCTGAGAGGACTTCGTAATCTAATACAGGTCCTTTGATTAAAAATTTGGGTACTTTCCCGATAAGGGAAGTATACTGTTTTGTCCCTTTTTCTAAAACTTCTATCCACTCATTTTCAGGGATAGTTTTTATCATTTCATGAAATTTCATTTTTTCCTTTTCTCTAAGCAACAAGTTCAGCGTAAAATCCTTCTGTTGCAATAAAATGTTTTGACGTATAAAAATTAAAGATATTTTCAACAAAATCAAAAAAGGTTTCATTAGTAGTAATGTTTCCAATTTTAAGCTGCGTACTAATCATATGAAGTGAGTTCGCTGGAAGCAAATCACGTTCAATAAAGTCATTAATAAAATCTTTATAAGAAACTGTGGTAAAGGTTTCGTTCCATTTTTTAAAGGTTCCATTATTCATGAAGTCTTCAATAAGCTCGGAGAGATTTTTATATTTGCTCATGATTTCATTGTCTTGG
>ERZ772786.695-NODE-695-length-13619-cov-4.915585_pt1 | contig 13619 bp, 9 predicted proteins | sample MGYA00511473_ERZ772786 | MGnify/ENA primary metagenome ERZ772786 (study PRJEB29015, sample SAMEA2738025) | human oral metagenome | biome: human oral; feature: human-associated habitat; material: saliva | place: China | collected 2252 ...
CACCTCAGATCCAGTTCCAGCGGTTGTTGGTACAGCAATCAATAGTGGTAACTGTTTGCTTACCCTTCCTGTATGTAATACTGTAGTAACATCTAGCTTTTTCATTTGTACACACGCAAGTGCTGCCTTTGAACAATCAATGACAGAACCCCCACCAATTGCGATTAGTGCTTGACAGCCATCCTTGATATACATCTCTTTAAGCATTTCTACATCAGAAATATCTGGATCAGGTTTTACATCATGAAAGATACTATACTGAATGTCATTCTGATTTAATGCATCAAAAAATGATTGTAGGGTTCCTCTTTTGATAAATCCCGGTGTCGTTACAATCATGTAATGGGTCAGATGCTGCTTTTTTAAAACATCAATAAGATCAAGTAATGCATGTTCACCTTTTATCATCTTTGGTTGTATGTATAACTGTATCTTTTGTACAGGACTAAAAAGTGCTTGTCTAATTCTTAATAACAAATTCATCATTGAAATACCTCACTACGTTTAGTATAACACTCTATCATCTCACAATAGAAAAAAGGCATATCCCCTAAATGTAGAGGATATGTCTTTGTTTGTTTAATTATTCAGAAGTTTCTTCGTCTTGAACTCTCTTCTTAAACAAGAGTCTGTTGTAACGCTTTTCAGCATCCTTACGAGCCTTCTCAAATAACTTATCTGCTTCTTCTTGACCTAATACCTTAGGTAAGTTGAAGTAACGAGCTTCGTTGAGTAAGAAGTCATTGAACTTAGAGAAGTCTGGTGTACGAGAGTCAATCTGTAATGGCTTCTCAAGTCTTGGGTCAAAACGGTATAGAACTGTATAACCACAAGCAACCGCATTCTTCTGAACGTTAGGCATGTTAATCAAGCCACCCTTAATACCGTGCTCTAAGCATGGTGAATAAGCGATGATGATTGATGGTCCCTTATAACTTTCAGCTTCTTTGAATGCCTTGATTGTCTGGGATTGATTAGCACCCATAGATACCTGTGCAACATAAGCTGTACCGTATTCCATGAAGATCTGACCGATATCCTTCTTAGCACCCTGCTTACCACCGGAAGCAAACTTCGCGATAGATGAAGCCTGAGATGACTTAGAAGATTGTCCACCTGTATTGGAGTAAACTTCAGTATCAAGTACTAATACGTTTACATCTAGGTTATTAGCCATTACATGGTCTAATCCACCGTAGCCAATATCGTAAGCCCATCCGTCACCACCGATGATCCAAACAGACTTAGAAACAAGATCTCTTTCAAGTTTGAGTAATTCCTTAACCTCTTGGTTAGAAGAAGCCTTAACCTGTTCAATCAACTTGTTAACGATTGTTCTTTGAACCTGACGGTCGTCATTAGCAGCGATATAAGCTTCAAATGATGCCTTTAAGTCAGCTTCAACCTTATCAAGGTTGTCTTCCATAATCTTGAGGATACGAGCACTCTTGTATGACTGAGCAATTGCCATACCATAACCGTATTCAGCGTTGTCTTCGAATAATGAGTTAGCCCAAGCAACACCTTCACCATTTTCATCCTGTACGAATGGGTTTGTTGGAGTAGCAGAGCAGTAAATCATTGAGCAACCTGTAGCGTTAGCAACTAACATATCGTTACCGAATAACTGAGAAGCTAAACGGTAGTAAGGAGCTTCACCACATCCTGGGCAGCAACCAGATACTTCGAAGTAAGGCATCATCAAGGAGATACCACCTTCAGTATTATTGTTACCAAATTCCTTCTTATATGTTGTGTGCTTGTATAGATAATCAGCTACTGGCTCTTGACCTAACTGAGTCTTAACATCAGCTGCTGATAATGCCTTAGTAGGACATACTGTAATACATACACCACAGCCTACACAGTTGCGTGTTGATACTTGAATTCTAAACTTGAGGTTAGCCTCCTTAGCTCCCTTATATGCAGGAGAAGGATCCTTTAGTGTTAACTCAACATTGTTTTCAGCAGCAATCTTTTGAGCTGTAGCAACTTCTTCTTCATCCATTAAGAATGAACGAATTGTAGCGTGAGGACATGCAAATCCACACTTACCACATTGGATACACTTATCAGCTTCCCATTCAGGAACAAGTGTAGCAATTGTTCTCTTCTCTTCAAACGCAACATTAGGCTTTAATGTACCATCTGTTACACCGAAGTTTAAGAATGAAGATACTGGCATATCCTGACCCTGTAAGTGATTGATTGGTGTTACATATTCATCATAGAATGCATCACCAGTTGTACCCTTAACAGACTTATCAAACTGTAAGTCAGCCCAAGCTGGATCTACAGTTACTTCTACGATTCCTGAAGCACCTGTTTCAATAGCCTTGATATTCTTATCTACAACATCCTGTCCCTTACGAGCATATGTATGACGAGCAGAATCCTTCATTAATTCTAAGGATGTGCTATATGGCATAATCTGCTCATTGAGACGAAAGAACGCTGCCTGTAAGATTGTATTTGTGAAACGTCCCATTCCTGTATCTTGCGCAATCTTAGTTGCGTTAATGATATAGAACTTCGCATGACGTCTAGCAAGTCTAGCTAAGATACGGTTAGGTAATCTATCTGCAATCTCTTCTGCTGGGATAGTTGTGTTCAGTAAGAATGTTCCGCCTTCCTTAAGGTCACGAACCATATCAAACTGGAAGCAGTAGCTATCTAATGAACAAGAAATAAAGTCAGCCTTATCAATGTAATATGGGCTATGAATTGGGCTCTTACCAAATCTTAAGTGAGAACGAGTTACACCACCAGACTTCTTTGAGTCATATGCAAAGTAAGCCTGTGAGTATAAATCAGTATTGTTACCAATAATCTTAACTGTTGACTTGTTAGCACCTACAGTACCATCAGAACCTAAACCATAGAAGATACATGATGTGTAGTCAGCATCAACTGTAATATCAACTGGTTCAATCGAAAGATTTGTAACATCATCTTCAATACCAATTGTGAACTCTTCCTTTGGAGAATCCTTCTTCAATTCTTCAAATAAGCCATTGATATGAGAAGGGTTTGTATCCTTAGAAGATAGGCCATAACGTCCACCAACGATTGTTAGATCCTTGATATCACGTAAAGCATATACAACATCTAAGAATAATGGTTCACGAGCACCCTGTTCCTTTGTACGGTCTAATACAGCAATCTTCTTAACAGTTGCTGGAAGAACAGACTTCAAGAACTCAACAGAGAATGGACGATATAAGTAAACCTTAATTAAACCTACTTTTTCGCCTCTCTTAACGAGTGTATTGATTGTTTCTGTAATAGTATCTGTTACAGAACCCATAGCAATAATGATACGTTCAGCATCAGGAGCACCTACATATGTAAATGGTGCATAGTTACGACCTGTATGCTCAGAAATCTTCTTCATATAATCAGCTACTACAGCTGGAATATTTGCGAAGTGATTATTTTGAGCTTCGGCAGCCTGGAAGAAGATATCATCGTTCTGTGTACCACCACGAACAACTGGGTTTGTATGTGGGTTTAGAGCTAAAGCACGGAACTCTTCTAACTTCTCTTGGTTAACTAAGCTTCTTAAGTAGTCATAGTCCATCACTTCAATCTTATCGATTTCATGTGATGTACGGAAACCATCAAAGAAATGCATTACTGGTACACGTTGATCAATTGCGACCAAGTGTGCAACACCAGCTAAATCCATACAGTCCTGTACGGAGTGTGAACAAATCTGAACAATACCTGTTTGGCGACAAGCATAAATATCAGAGTGATCACCGAAGATACTTAATGTGTGTGTAGCTAAAGTACGAGCTGCTACGTGGATAACTCCTGGTAACATTTCACCCTTTAACTTGTAAATATTTGGGATCATTAATAATAGACCCTGTGAAGCTGTAAATGTTGTAGCTAAAGAACCAGCCTGTAATGCACCGTGAATTGCTCCGGCAGCACCACCTTCAGACTGCATTTCCACAACCTTAACACGATCTCCAAACACGTTCTTACGACCTGCTGTTGACCATGCATCAACATTTTCCGCCATAGGCGATGACGGTGTAATTGGATAAATACCGGCTACTTCCGTAAAAGCATACGCGGCGTGGGCAGTTGCGGTATTACCATCCATAGCTTCGAAAACTTTTTTGTTTTCAGTACTCATATGTCCTCCTTCATAATACCTCCATATATTATAAAACTAAAAGATATGAAATAATAGACATTTGCGCAATAAATACACTATTCCCCACTATTTTTCTGTGATTTTTTTACAACCCAAAATAAATACCTAACATTGTTTTATAAATATGATTCAATTTGTGTATTTCCTTGTCGCTGTATAAAAAAAGAAGCCCCAAGACTTCTTTTATTGATTCATGGATTTCATAACGGAACGAATCTGTGCCTCACTTGGCTTACGTCCCATTTGCATAAACATTGCACGAACCATCTTCTCATTGATTGGTGGATTTTCCTTCAGTTGCTTTTCGAAATATTTTCTTGTTAAAAAGAATGTTACGATTGCACCGATTAATCCTCCAGCAATGAAGAATCCTAATGAACTCCAAAATTCCATAAATTACACCACCTATTCTTCATGTACCCTGTTATTTTATCTTGTTTTGTACATGCTTGCAACGGCTAAAACAGCGTTTTATTTTGCTGAATCCTTCGCTGTCGTAATTTTAATTAAATCAGCGTAGATATTGTAAATCTTTTGATACTGCTCATCTGTCATTTTTGGATTTACATCTATATCATAGTCATCCAAGACACCTACATGGAAATCTACAACTCTACCATTTTTAACTGCCATAACATCTGGAATATAGAGAGATGTTCCTCCACCCTGTGGATTTTCAAGGTACGTTACATCGATAAACTCTTCAACCTTTTCACGATATTGCATAAACTCTTCGTCAGTCTTGTAGAACTTTCTACTTACGTCTACATAGTAGACCGTAACCCCAGCATCCTTAGCAGCTTGATTTAATACCGCGAATGCTTTTTGACTATATCGTGAGTCAGGTTTCGCAAATACCATTACACCTGAATATTTATTTTCAAAGAATGTAATAGCGGATGGTAAGGAAATCTCCTTAATGGATGGTTCCTTGTCTGTAATCTCAGTAAACTCGGAGATAGTACCATCTGTTACATAGTCTAATTTATATTGTTCCTTCGGTGAGCAACCAAGCATGAATGCACATAGAACAATCATCATTAACTTCTTCATCATTGAATTCCTCCTTCAACACTATCATTTTATCAAAAAAAGTCGGTATCATAACCGACTTAAAGAAATATTAAGACCGAAGGTAGATATAGTTCCCTCTTCTGTAGAGGTGGGTGTCCTTGGTAAAACTTCTGGATCCTCGCTCGTAACGAGTTTTCACTCCATCTTACGCAATCAGAACTCCCTTATATCATATTGTAGGAAAAATATGTTCCCTCCGGCACATGTATTATAGCACTAGAGGGAAATAAGAATAGTCTTGACACTTTTATTTTTCTTGCTTAGAGATTTCGATACCCAAAATATCTAATTGTTTCTTATCAACAACATTTGGTGCTTCACTCATAAGGTCAAAGGAACTATTTGTTGTTGGGAATGCCACAACATCACGGATGTTATCTGTACCAGCCAATACCATGATTAAACGTTCTAGGCCAATACCTACACCACCATGTGGAGGTGTTCCATAACGGAAGGAATCTAAGAAGAAACCAAAACGTGCTTTCGCATCTTCTAGTGAAAGTCCGATTGCTTCAAATACCTTAGCTTGTAATTCTTGACTATGAATACGAATTGAACCAGATAAGAGTTCATATCCATTTAATACTAAGTCATAGGCACGTGAAGAAACGTGTCCTGGATCCGTGAATAGTTTATCTACATCTTCTTCCTTTGGTGCTGTAAATGGATGATGTGCTGCTACCCAACGCTGATCTTCTTCACTGTACTCAAACATTGGGAAATCCGTAACCCAAAGGAACTTATAAGTCTCTTCCGTAGGAATCAAGTTTAACTCATGTCCTAAACGTACACGTAATGCACCTAAAGATGTCTGTGCAATTCTTGCGCTATCCGCAATGACTAGTACCAAGTCGTTATTTGCAAGACCCAACTTCTCTACTAACTTCGCCTTTTCTTCCTCACTTAATACCTTTGCGATAGAACCAGTTAATAAATCATTTTCCATCTTGAGGTATGCAAGTGCTTTTGCCTTAAAGCCGTGTTTTACAAAGTCTTGTAATTGATCTAAACCTTTGCGGCTATACTTATCAGCCGCATTTTCAAACTTCACACAGTTTACAACTCCACCGTTTTCAATTGTATTCTTGAATACTTGGAATTCTGTATTTTCAAATACAGACGTAATATCTTGAATCTCATTACCAAAACGCATATCTGGTTTATCACTACCAAAGCGTCTCATACATTCAGCCCATGGGATACGTACAAAATGGTCTTCTAGGGTATAGTTTTTTGTTTCCTTGAAGATATTTTGCATAAGGTCTTCAACGACAGCGAAGATTGTATCTTCATCCCCAAAGCTCATTTCAATATCGATCTGTGTAAATTCAGGTTGGCGGTCTGCACGTAAGTCTTCATCACGGAAACATCTAGCAATCTGGAAGTACTTCTCCATTCCGCCAATCATCAACAACTGTTTATAAATCTGTGGTGATTGTGGAAGTGCCCAGAACTTACCATTATAGATACGAGATGGCACTAGATAGTCACGTGCACCTTCTGGTGTACTTCTCGCTAAGATTGGTGTTTCAACTTCCACGAAACCTTGTCTGTCCAAAACATTTCTAGCAACCATACATACCTTATGACGTAAGATTAAATTCTGTTGTAATACAGAACGACGTAAGTCGAGATAACGATATTTCAAACGTGTATCTTCACTCGTATCAGTATCATCCGCAATTGTGATAGGTGCTGTTTCCGCACTGTTAACGATGTTAACAGACACAACATGAATTTCAATTTCACCTGTTTTAATCTTTGGGTTTGCGTCCTTACGCTTTTCAACTGTACCTGTTACCTGCAAGATGTATTCATTACGAACATCCTTTACAGCATCTGCGATACTTTCATCAAATGTTAACTGTACGATTCCACTACGGTCACGTAAATCAATAAATACAAGTGATCCTAGATTACGACGCTTGGCAACCCAGCCAACTAACGTAACTTTTTCACCTACATTTGCTAGACGCAAAGTTCCATTTTCATGTGTTCTTTCCATTACTTATTCTCCCATTGTTTGAGTGTCTCTAATAATTCACCCTGGTTGATTGTTACCTGGGACTTATCAGAAATATTCTTTACATTCATTGTGCCATTCTTAACTTCATCTTCACCAAGAATGACTACGTATTTTGCTTTGTTACGATCAACACTCTTAAACTGTGCCTTTAGTGAGCGTTGTACGAGGTTAGCTTCTGCACTATAACCTGCATGACGTAGCTGTTGTACTGTCTTTAAAACAGATGTTCCTACATCACCTAAACCGATGACATACACATCACATGTATTTTCATCACCAAAGTCATGTCCTTCCTCAGCCGCTAAGTTAATCAAGCGTTCCATACCAATCGCAAAACCAATACCGGACATCTCTGGTCCACCATAATACTCTACAAAGTGGTCATAACGTCCACCCGCAAAGATTGTAGCTTGTGCACCACTATCAGGTCTTGTGGATACAAATTCAAATACTGTATGTGTATAGTAATCAAGACCTCTTACAAGGTGATCATCAACTTCATATGGAATCTCTAGCGCATCTAAACATGCAAGTACACGTTTGAAGTATTCCTTGGATTCTTCATTTAAGTAATCCGCAAGTTTTGGTGCTGTATGCATGCATTCTTTATCATGGTCTACTTTACAGTCTAAAATACGTAAAGGATTCTGCTCGTAGCGACGATGACAATCTCCACATAACTCTTCTAGATGTGGTTTAAAGTATTCCTTCAGCGCTGTACGATAAGCAGTTCTAGATGCATCATCACCAAGTGTATTAATACATACTTTAATACTTGAGATACCCATTTGTTTCACAATGTCATATCCTAAGGCAATTGTTTCCGCATCTAATTCAGGCGATTTTGCGCCGATGTTCTCAACACCAAACTGTGTAAACTGTCTTTGTCTTCCCTTTTGTGGATTTTCATGACGGAACATCGCACCAAGGTAATAGAATCTACCAGGCATCTCCATTGAGCCATACAGCTTATGTTGATCAAATGCACGGATAACACCTGCAGTTCCCTCTGGTCTTAATGTATAAGAATCATCGTACATTGCAAAAGTATACATCTCCTTATTAACCATATCACTGGAATCGTTTTCACGTTTGAATACTTTTGTCTCTTCAAAGTATGGTGTACGAATCTCACGGTAACGATAACGCTTCGTCGTTTCACGAATGACTTCTTCTGCGTGATGCCAACGATTCATCTCATCTGGTAAAATGTCGTAAGTTCCTCGTGGTGTTTGATAACTCATAGTTCTTTCCTCCTTTAAACAAATATAAAAGCGTCCCTATCCAAGGACGCTTTGTGCGCGGTACCACCTTAGTTCATGATTTCTCATGCGCTCTTTCCGTAACGTGGAATACGTTTATCCCTACTAATTTCAGGATACCTTCTCCAGAGTGTCAATCCTGTAAGAATCCGCCAATGCTTGCACCATACCATTGTCGCTCTATCGTCTTCTAACAAGAACTCTCTTTCTAAGAATTTAGTAGTATTATAGCCCTTACGCTTACTTTTCTCAAGTAATTTATTAATGTGTTGTACGATCAACACTGAGTACAGACTCTACTTTACGAATATTCGCAAAGACATTGTCCATCTGCTCCAAATTTCTTACTCGCATCGATACTTTTACAGTAGATGTTAGTGTTTCATGGTTGACTGTAACATTAATTGATTCAAGTTGTACCTTGCATTGCGAGATTGTATTAACAATATCCGTAAGTAAGTGTGGTCGATCATTACAGATGATGCTGAGATCAGAATCATACATACGATCCGCATCACCATCTTCCCACATTACATGAATGAGTTTTGTTTTCTCATTCCTAATATTAGGACAATCTATACGGTGAACCTTAACACCTTCGCTTCGTGTTATATACCCAATAATTTGATCACCATAAACTGGTAAACAACAGTGTGCTAGTGACATCTTCATCGATTCAACACCAGGAACGACTAGTCCTGATTTAGAAACACGGTGTACCGTCTCTTTATTGAGTACACGTGATAAATTTCCATCTTCTGTTGAACGCTGTTTTACATTTGTTAAACGTTCAGCAGCTAACGATGGGTTAATCGACTTTACCGCAATTGCATACATAAAATCATTGTAGTTAGATACTTGGAACCCAGTTGAAATACTATCAATCTTTTTACGATCCATAAATTCCTTTGGATCGGCACCGCGTTTACGAAGTTCTTCTATCAAAATCTTTTCGCCTTCTTCAATCTTCTCTTCACGCTTCTCTGATTCCTTCTTTAAGAAATATGCACGGATCTTATTTCGAGCTTGTGCTGTCTTAACAATCTTGAGCCAGTCTTCAGATGGACCCGTACCCTTTAATGTCTTGATATTTACAACATCACCTGTATGTAGCTCTGTTGTTAGCGGGACAATCGCATCATTGACAATTGCACCGACCATCGTATGTCCTACATCCGTATGAATACGATAGGCAAAGTCAATTGGTGTAGCTCCTGCTGGAAGGTCAATGACTCTTCCTTTAGGTGTCATTACATATACGTTGGCCTCAAAGACATCCTTCTGCAATAACTCCATATAATCTGTCGCAGAAGTATTAGTTTCACTTTCACTATACGTAGCGAAATCTTTAAACCAAGATAGCTTATCTTCAATCTCTTTTTGTTCAGCCTTTGGATTGTAACGAGAACCCTCTTTATAACGCCAATGAGCCGCAATACCTTTCTCCGCAATCGCATCCATATCTTCAGTACGAATCTGTACTTCGAAGATCTTCGCATCTTCGCCAAGAATCGTTGTATGTAAAGACTGATACATATTCGGTTTTGGAACTGCGATATAATCTTTTAATCTACCTGGAATTGGCTTGTATTTGGCATGAATGTAGCCAAGAATTTCATAGCAGTTCAATTCCGTCTTTGAGACGACACGTATCGCAAGTAAGTCCAAGATTTCATCAAACCGTTTATGTTTATGAATCATCTTTTTATAGATGGAATATAAGTGTTTCGAACGACCAAAGATACGGAACTTAATTTTATGACTCTTTAACATCGCAGAGATATCTGTAATCATTTTATTAACAGCCGCATCACGTTCTGCCTTCTTTGTTTCTACAAGATGAGCGATATGATAATACTCTTCTGGCATCAAGTAATAGAAACACAAATCTTCTAATTCATTCTTAATAGAACTAATACCTAAACGGTGCGCAATCGGTGCGTATACATCCAAGGTCTCTGCCGCAATTCTCTTCTGTGAAGCTTCTGGCTGAAACTCTAACGTACGCATGTTGTGAAGTCTATCCACAAGCTTAATTAGAATGACACGAATATCCTTTGCCATCGCAATGAAAATCTTACGATGGTTAGCTGCTTGATATTCTGGATCATCTTTACCTTTAAAGTTCAGATTACCAATCTTTGTAACAGCCTCTACTAGACTTGCAATTTCATCGTCAAAGTCATGTGCCAACTCTTCACGTGTAATGTTACAGTCTTCAATCACATCGTGTAAGAATCCTGCCGCTATCGTCTTTGGACCGACACGTAGTGTCGTAAGAATATATGCTACATTTACAAGGTGTACAAAATATGGCTCACCACTCTTGCGGAACATGCCTGCATGTTTCTCCGAAGCATACTTAGCCGCTTTCTCAATCAGAGCCAAATTTTCAGGCAAATGAATATAAGTACTTGCCTCTTTCATGACATCTGCCACAGTTGGATTCTTACCTTTAGCCATATTTTTCACCTCCTACTATTTTGCAAAAAATCGAAGATTGCTCTTCGATTATACTTATTTATCGCTTAAGCGAGTCATCGCATAGATGTCATAGCCTTCAAGCGCTTTACGGCCATCCATGTCATCACCGTATAATTCAATCACAAACGCAAAACCAGCTACGATACCACCCAATTGTTCAATCATCTTCGCAGTAGCCTTCGCTGTTCCACCAGTTGCTAATAAGTCATCAATGATTACAACACGCTGACCTGGCTTAATAGCGTCCTTGTGCATATGTACTTCATTAGAACCATATTCTAATTCATACTTACAGCTAATTGTTTCGCGAGGAAGCTTTCCTGGCTTACGAACAGGCACAAAACCTAGTCCTAGTTGAACTGCAACTGGACAGCCAAAAATAAATCCTCTACTTTCAGGACCAACAATCATATCTGCGTTAACGCTCTTTGCGTAATCACATAGACGATTCGTTACTTCTCTAAACGCTTCTGCGTTTTCTAGAATTGGTGTAATGTCTCTAAAAAGAATTCCTTTGATTGGAAAATCTCTAACAGACGCAATGTAATCTTCAATCTTTAATGCCATGATAAATCCCCTCCTGTGCGGATAAAATAGTTTTTGTAATATGCATTCTTTAGTATAGCAGATTCAGACAATATCTTCGAGTATCATTTGACAGGTTGTACGATTCCGCCATCGATTAATAGATAGTTTTCCAATCAAACGCTTTGGTAGAATCGGAGCTACAATATTTCTATTCTTATATAGTACAGCTTCAAAACTTCCGCTACTATTTGCGATTAGGTATTTCACCATCTTCGCGGTCTCTTTACGCTCTACCACATTCATACCCTCAAGCGCAAAATTAGGCTCAATCATTTCTTTTGGATATGGTGTAAAACAATCAATATCAATGATGTTGTTAAAGTTAATATCCTCAACATCAATACGAATTGCATCTTGTACTGGTTCTATATATTCATAACCTGTCTTAGCCATCTTCTCTTGTGCTTGTTGATAGAATTCTTCAAACTTTTCAGTTGGCACCGAAATACCAACTGCTTGTTCATGTCCTCCAAAAGCAGCTAGATTTTCAAAATCTTTAAAGAAATCAAAGAGATTAAAACCAGGTACACTTCTACCACTACCTTTGATTGTGTCATGGCTCTTAGCCATGACAAGCACTGGTCGATGTAGTTGTGAAACGATACGTCCTGCTACAAGACCTGATACTCCTTCATGGAAATCTTCTTGATATAAGATTGGAAACTTCTCATCCGCAATCATATTGATTGCCATCTCACTAATCGAAGAACTGATTTCTTTTCTCTTTTCATTAATCTGATTTACTTGTGCAGCATAGTGTGCAATCTGTTCTTCATTATTTGAAAGTAAGAACGGAATCATCGTATTGACATTGGCAAGATCACTCATGCGTCCAAGACTATTGAGCTTTGGAACGATAGAGAATGAAATAGAAGTCATATCAATACTGCTACCAGGATTTAAAAGACTGATCAAGCTACGCGGTCTACCCTGCTTTAATACAGTTAGTCCTCGCTTAACGATACGTCTTGTTTCTTTCCATAGAGGCATTACATCTGCAATTGCCGCAACACATGCAAACGCTGTTTGAATATCATTATCACCAATCAGATTGCGTGCAATCTGTAAAGCAACACCTGCACCAGAAAGATAACAATATTCACTTTCCATGTAGTTTGGATGTACTACATATGGAGTTTTGATTTCTTCGTCAATTTGGTGATGATCAGTAATAATAATATCTAACCCAAGTTCATTGGCTTTTTGAATTGCCGCATGAGCTTTGACACCGTTATCGACGGTGATAATTAGGCTATATCCTTTTTGATACGCCAGTTCAACAGTATGTGCAGATAATCCATAGCCTTCTTTCATACGATCTGGTATGTAATAACCATGTTCAATCTTTAACTTCATCAAGGTCATCTTCATGATAGTTGTTGAACAGATACCATCCGCATCATAGTCACCCGCAATCATGACTTTTTCATTGTTGTCCCTTGCCTGCAATAGACGTTTGCAGCACTTTTGAATACAGTCTGCTTTACTAGTTGTTAGTGTTGTATCAGTCGCAAATAATTCACTAACTTTCTCATCATCTAGATGAGAAGCTTTTAATAGTTTCGCACTTAAAAGACCAATCTTATATTTTTCTTGTAGACTAGATGCGTCTACATCGATTACGTTATACTTCATTCTTCAAAAGCCAACTTTCTAAATACATCTCCACGATGTTCAAAGTTCTTGAAGTGATCATAAGAACTTGCGGCTGGGGATAATACACATGCATGATGAGGTCGTGTTAGTTTCTTTGCAAGACTAACAGCTTCTTCGAGAGTTTCTACTTGATATAGTCCTGGTCTAAGTAGGCCCTTCTTTTCCATTTCAGAATAGATGCGCTTACCCGTCGCATACATAAAGATGACTTGTACATCCTTGCGTGCATGTAAGTAGTCTTCTACTTCATCATATTCAATACCACGATCCATTCCACCCACAAGTACAGTATCAACATTCTCAATTGATTCTAAAGCCTGAATACAGGATTGACCAATTGTAGAAATAGAGTCATTGATAA
>ERZ772786.704-NODE-704-length-13478-cov-3.887432_pt1 | contig 13478 bp, 13 predicted proteins | sample MGYA00511473_ERZ772786 | MGnify/ENA primary metagenome ERZ772786 (study PRJEB29015, sample SAMEA2738025) | human oral metagenome | biome: human oral; feature: human-associated habitat; material: saliva | place: China | collected 2252 ...
TTCAACCGATATGATTCATTATTTTAAATCTTTTTCTATTTCTTTTAAAAGCTTAACCAAGTCGGATTTCTTCTATATAAATTCATCTCGATATCTTTACATTTTCAGGGAACGCTCGTATAATTATTGATGTAAGACGCCGAAATAGCTCAGTTGGCAGAGCAACGCACTCGTAACGCGTAGGTCGCAGGTTCGACCCCTGTTTTCGGCATACTAATAATCTTTTCTTCTTTCTTATATTTATGTAGAAAAACGGTTGAGTATTACTCAACCGTTTTTCTTTGGACTAATTCAATAATTTTTAATACAACGTCGCTAGCTTTTTGCATGCTTTCGAGAGTTACGAATTCGTATTGCCCATGAAGGTTCTCTGCTCCGGTAAAAAGGTTTGGAGTTGGAATTCCTTTATAGGTAATAATACATCCATCCGTTCCTCCACGGAATGGTTGAATGTCTGGCGTGATGCCACATTCTTTATAAGCCTCAATCGCTACTTCAACTGAAGTCATATCGTCTTTTAAGATTTCATACATATTATAGTACTCATCGTAAATCGTACATTCGATACGAGGCACATCATACGTTGCATTTTGCGCATCGACGATTTGTTGGAACTGCGCTTTTCTCTCTTCGAATTTCTCCATCGAGTGATCGCGAATAATATATTCCAATTCAACCTTACCGATGTCGCCTGATTGTTTCGATAACATAAAGTAACCTTCGTACCCACTCGTACGTTCAGGCACTTCCTCTTCTGGCATACGTGCAAATAGTTTTGCTGCTTCTGCCAAAGCATTCACCATCACATCTTTGGCTTGCCCTGGGTGAACACTTGTCCCATGAATCGTTACCACTGCACGAGCGGCATTGAACGTTTCATATTCTAACTTCCCTACGACTCCACTATCTAACGTATAGGCAAATTTTGCTGGCATACGCTCCGCTTTGAAACGGTGTGCGCCTTTTCCGATTTCTTCGTCCGGACCAAACGCTAACCAAATATCGCCATGCGGAATTTCTGGATGCGCCATTAAATACAAGCACGCTTCTAATACCGACACGAGCCCCGCCTTATCATCGGCGCCCAGTAATGTTGTTCCATCCGTTGTAATTAATGTTTCACCAATGTAGTTCTTCAAATTTGGGAACTCACTGACCGTCATTACTAAATTCTTTTCAGGGTGGAGCACCACATCTTCTCCGTTATAATTCTCGTGAATTTGCGGATTGATATTTTCAGCATTGAAATCTGCGGTATCGACGTGAGCAATAAACCCAATCGCAGGCACCGCACTTCCTTCTTCTAAGTTACTTGGAAGAAGCGCCACTAAGTAGCTATCCTCTGGATCGAGTTCTACTTTTGTAAAGCCGTACTCCACTAACTCGCTTCGAAGCATTTCTAAAAATTCCCATTGACTCTTTGTCGTAGGAATCGTGGTTGATTTTAAATCACTACGCGTATTGATTTTCGCATATCGAATAAATCGTTCTAACATTGTAGGATACATGTTAATAAGAGTCATCTTCTTTCACTTGGTGGAACTCTAAGTCTGCAATTGTTTCACGACCGAACATTTCAATCGCTACTTTAATTTTTTGTTTTTCGTGGTCAAGTTCTACTACTTTACCGCTCATATCGTTGAAGGCACCTTCTGTAATGATGACGTAGTCTCCAACAGATACGTTTAAATCAACTGGAGCATGAACTTTTTCACCAATGCGTCCTAAGATTGCTTCTACTTCTTCTGGTAATAATGGAGATGGTTTTGAACCTGCACCGTGTGATCCAACGAAACCAGTTACGCCTGGAGTGTTACGAACGACATACCATGCTTGGTCTGACATGACCATTTCAACTAATACATAACCAGGGAAAGTTTTTTCGACAGTTGTTTTTGTTTTACCGTCTTTTACTTCCACTTCCTCTTCTTCAGGTGAAATCACGCGGAAGATATTTTCTTCCATACCCATACTTTGGATACGTGATAATAGATTTGATTTAACTTTGTTTTCATAACCTGAATAAGTGTGCAATACATACCATTCTTTTTCCATTGATACTCCTCCTTGAGTGTTGACAACATTTTTCCATACAAAAAAACCTTCATAAGCGAAGGTTTTTTCAACTGCTCTTAGTATATCACTAATCACTTTAAAGTACTATTATTTTAAAAGGAATGTAATGAGTTGATGAATTCCATAGTCCACTACTGCAAAGAAGCATAGTGCAGCAATCACTGTCATAATTACTGTCATTGTATATTTGTTTACTTCTTTACCTGTTGGCCAAGTAACTTTTTTCATCTCTTTAATAACACTTGATAAAAAACGCATTTCGAATCTCCTCTTCCTTTTATTTTGTTTCGCGATGTAGTGTTTGTTTATTGCAATACTTGCAGAATTTTTTAATTTCTAGACGTTCTACTCGTCGGTTTTGTCCAAGCGTAATCGTGTAGTTTCTTGAACCACATACGCTACAAGCTAACGCCGCTTTTTTCTGAGCCATATTCTCACTACTTTCTATAAATCCATATCTATTTAATCATAAGGAAATGAACCTGCTTTGTCAAGTAGACACTAGTTGAAGAAAAGTACCGCAACGAATAACAACACTGCTTGCAACGAATGAATCATTACCATGTTTTTAATGGCTAAAGCAAAGGTTGTTTTCTTATCTTGTACAGCTTTGAACTGCTGAATATGTTTATAAATAGGAATTCCAACTGCAAGAACACCAAGTAGTATCCATGGCGCAACTCCTAATAATACTGCTAGTACCATCGCTCCAAACGCAACTGCATAAAGTACTTGATAAACCACTAATGCTTGTTTCTTTCCAATATAGTAAACCAATGTATAACGGTGGTTGGTAATATCCGTTTCTAAATCACAGATATTATTACTTAACATGATATTGGCAATCGTACAAACAAGTGGCAATGATAATAGAAACACCTTTAACTGATCAATGATATCCAGTTGCATCGTTAAAATACTTCCGTCTAACTGCACTCCTGCAAAAATAGTTCCTTCTGGCGCATTTAAAAATACCGTAATCCAGAAAATTCCAAATCCCATCGTCAATCCAGATAACACTTCCCCAAGAGGCATTCGAGAAATCGGGATTGGTCCAAATGTATAAAACACACCGATGAAGAAACAAATCGCGCCGACAATGAGTAAAAGAATATTCGTGCGCGCTACAAGGATGATTCCAACAACTGCTGCAACTGCAAACAGCCCACCGAAGACTTGCCACGCTTTCTTCACGGTAATGCTACTCGTTCCAATCACATTATGATTATCACGATAATCGGAGTTTTTCGCTTTAACATAGTCCATCAAGTTGTTCATCACGGTTGTTGCCATATCAAAACAAATCATCCCGATAAAGAACAATAGCATATTCAAGGCATTCACTTGTTTAAATAAAACAAACGAATAAAGAAATGCAATTACAAACGGGAACACACTCGCGATTTTTGTACGCAATTCGACTAGTTCGATAAACTCTTTTTTCGTCATCATTCAACAGTCTCCTTTAACTCAAGATTCGCATTTGTTAATTTGAATGTCCCTTTAATCGAATTGGACACATATACTTTTTTATCTTTCGTTACGAAAATGACATCCACTCCGTCGTGACTATTGGCATACTCGATTCCAGCCTTTGGTCCAACAGAAAACATCGATGTCGAAAGAGCATCCCCTTTTGTCGAACTTTCCACAATGACAGAAACACCTTCCACATTATTATCATACGGATATCCAGTTTTCGGATTTAAAATATGGTGATACGTTTGACCTTCTACGGTTAAATAACGCTCATAAATTCCAGAAGTCACGATGGTTTTATTTTTTTCTAAAATGGTGCCAAGCGTCGTCCCACGAGAAGCGTCTGGATCTTGAATCCCGACATTCCACGCAACACCGTCTCTTGCAGGTGAGCCGCCCATTACAACGATATTCCCGCCGAGGTCAATCACGGCTGTTGTGATTCCTTCTTTTGCAAAGTACTCCCAAACCTTATCGGCGATATACCCTTTGGCGATTCCTCCAAGGTCCAGTTGCATTCCTTTTTTCTTTAAGAAGACCGTTTGTTCCGCGTCGTTTAATTCAACGTCTTTATAGTTTACAAGTGGTAACACGGCATCGATTTCTTCTTGCGTTGGTTTCTTCGCATCATCAAAACCGATATGCCATAACGCCGTCAATGGTCCCACCGTCACATCGAAAGCCCCGTCGAACTCTTCGCTATATTTCAATCCAAGTTTGATTAACTCATACACATCCGCACTAACCTTCACTGGCTTTTCTCCAGCTGCTAAGTTGACTTCATCCACTTCAGAACCAGAAGCATTCACGGTAATTCGTTTTTCTAAGTCTTTAATCATTTCTAAGGCACTCGTGATGACTTCTTCTGTATTTGGATGGTAGACCGATAAGGCAACGGCTGTTCCTAATAGAAAGTCTGTTTTCTTCACAGGTGATTTAATAATTTCTCTTGGAGTTTTAATTGATGCGCCTGAAACAGTGTCGGCTTCATTCTTCGGTTGACTTTGGCATGCGGTTAAAACTGTTGTAGACATCACTGCCAAAAGTCCCCATTTCATCCATTTAGCTTTCATAGTTCTCTCCTTTGTAAAAATCATTCTTAAGTATTGTACCTTATTTCACGAAAAAACGAAACTCGTGACCTTCATCTATCTAACAGTAAAAAAACTCCTGCACAACGTACAGGAGTCCAAATGGTTTGTTTAAAATGAATTAGCTTTTTGGAGCTGCTACTTTAATTTCAGCAGTATCCCCTTTTTTAGCTGCTTCGATTAATTTGTTTGCATATTCAACAAATGAAGTGTGCGCATTAGTTGCACCTGCAACAACTTCAACGTCTGAAGGGTTTTGTTTTGCTACTAAACCTTCATTGTAAGCTTTGAAGTATTCTGCTGGGCCAGTACCCACTTTATCTTTCATTGCTTTTTCGTATTCTGCGTTAGCTGATTTACGTTCACCTTTATCGTTTAAGTTGTCATAATCAGATTTAGTGATTTTGCCACCTTCAACAGTAATCGTGAATTCTACGTGCCATCCGCGTTTGTCAGCTTCTGATACTAATTTGTAAGTACCATCTTTTAAAGCTGCATCAGATTTTTGTGCTGCTGCTTGTGTAGTTGCAGTTTGTGTTGTAGCTGCTTGTGTTGTTGTTTTGCTCAAATCAGTTTTGCTGTTTCCGCCACATGCTGCTAATACAAATGCAGATGATAATAATACTGCTGCTGCAGATAATGATTTTTTGATAGTCATATTCAGACCCATCCTTTTCTATATATTTTAGAATTAAGCAATTCTGTACGCTCTATTATAGCATATTTCGGATAAAAGTCTAGCTCCTATCTGTAGAATCGTTTGCTTTTTCACTTGAAAAAATAAAATGAAAATGGCGATTTCTTTTCAGAAAACGCCATTCTTTGTGAATTGTTTCGTTTTATGATTTTCGTTGCAATAACTGGCTTGTGATTTTTAAAAGCATAGACTTCGCATCCGCTTCAGGCAACTTCTCGATTTGATGGATTGCTTTCATGGTATATTTCGCTGCAATATCTTTGGCAGTTTCAACACCACCTGCTTTTAAGACCAACTTTTGAATCGCTAGTCGGTCTGCTGTTGTTAACTGATTTTTCTTTTCCAACAGTGGAAGTAATTCTTTTTCGCACTTTTGTAAAGATGCAATCAGCGGCAGCGTGTAAACCCCTTGCGCCACATCTTCTAGTACAGGTTTTCCAAATTCAGAAGAGCTCACTTCATAATCGAGAATATCGTCTAGCAATTGAAAGGCCATCCCAATCGAATTCCCGATATGTCTTGCACGTTCCAATTCGTTCATACCAGAGAAACGTTCCCCCATCATACAACTGAGCATGAAGAGTTGCGCCGTCTTTCCATCAATTCGCTTCAAGTAATCTTGAATCGTCACATCGGTGTTGTAGCTTTCTTCCATTTGGGACAATTCCCCTTCAACAACACGCATCATGCTGTCAGTCGGGATTTGGATACCTGCTAAATCTTGACTATATTTTGAAAGCAACTGATAGCACACTGTCAATAAGTAGTCCCCTGCATAAATCGCCACACGATTTCCAAAACGAGCACTGATTGTCTCTTGCCCTCTTCTAGTCTGGGCTTCATCGATGACATCATCATGTAGTAATGTTGCCACATGAAGGAGTTCAAGAGCCGCAGCCACCGCATGGACTTCTTCCTTCGGCCGATCTTTATTCCACATTGAGAATAAAATCAAATAAGCAGGTCGTACCATTTTTCCACCAGATTCAAGGACAGCCCAAATAGCCTCACGAATCTTTTCATTTTCGATCGTGATCGATTCATGCATCCGTGCTTTGACTTGTTTTAATTCTTCATGTAATTCGGGATACTCCATCCACATTGGATGTACGATTGTCATAGTTTTCTCCTTCTAGCCGACCTTCTAAAAAAAGAAGCCGACACAAAATGCCGACTTCATTATAACATATCTTATTTAACGAGTTGGTTTCCTTGTTTATCGAATCCATATATTGCTTTCGACTTACCATACCACCAGCTACCTGCAGTTCTTTGGAACCATGGAATCACGTAGTAGTCAAGACCAAATGCACGACCTGAACCGTTCATTAACGCAATCGCTGCAGGAACAAACCACATGTTTACCCAGTAGAACATACCAGATAAGCAGAATGTTGCGACTAAACCGATTGTTACTGCGTTGACGATCCATGTTAAGAAACCAGCCATGATTGCTAAACCGATAGCTAATTCTACGAATGACATCACTTTTTGCATTAAGTGAGCAACTTCAACGTTTGGAATCATGATTTGCATGATTGATGCGAACCAGTCTGGCATTTTTTCGATGACCATTGCTGGTTGTTCACCGTATGAATAGTTGAAACCGAATGAAACGACTTGCGTTGCTGTTTGTGCTGCAGTTTCTGTTGCTCCGCTTGCTGCAGAAACAGTTTCCGCTGCACCACTTGCTGCACTTGTTGCTTCTGTTAACCAAGGGAATGGGAATGCTAAATGATTTCCATCAATCCAGCTATGCGCTCCCCATAAACCGAAGATTTTCTTCAAGCCTTCGATTGTCCACATACCACCGTAGAATAAACGAAGTGGTACAGACCATAATACGTTACCGTAGCGTGATAAGTGACCACGGAAGATGTTACGACGGTTCTTAATATGGAAGAACTCGTGGAACACGTATTGAATTGCATAGTATAGTGAGAAGATTTCTAAGAAATACTTGATGTTTACGAGATGTTTCATCAACATTGCAAAGAAACCACTTAAGTGCCATTTGCCCATTAAGAAAGCAACACCATAATGAGAACCGATAGAAACCATGAATCCATCGTATTTACCTTTATAGGCTACTTTTTCTGAGTTGTTAATAGAAGCGATAATGTTTTTCGCTGCTGTTTTACCAGTTTGTTCAGCGGCTTGTACGATTTGTGGATGTGGAGCATTTCCTTTATCCGGTTCTTCGTAGTAAGCTAAGTCCCCGATTGCAAAAATATCTGTTTCGCCATCGACTAACATATTTTCGTTTACGACTAAACGTCCTGCACGAGCTGCTTTAAATCCAAACACTTCTGCTTCTGTGTTGGCTTTAACCCCAGCTGTCCAGAATAGTGAGTAAGTTGGAATTACTGTGCCGTCAGCTAAACGAATGCTGTTTTGCTTCACTTCAGAAATTCCGTTCCCTTTAATCACTTTGATGCCGCGTTTCACCATGAAGGCTTCCGCTTTATCCGCATCTTTAGCATCTAACATGTTTAAGATTGTTGGAACTGCTTCGATAATGTATAACTCGAAGTCATCTTTATCTAAATTGTATTCATGTGCTAACACTGGAATCCAGTCCATTAATTCACCGACTAATTCAACCCCAGTAAATCCAGCACCACAAACCGCAAACGTTAATAACGCTTTACGCTTTTGAGGGTCATGTTCTTTCGCCGCTTTTTCTACACAGCTAAGAATATGTTTACGCATTTTCACTGCGTCTTCCATTGACCATAATGTAAATCCGTGTTCTTTAACACCTGGAACGCCTAAGTCATTGGCTTCTCCACCCATACCAAGCACTAAATAATCATAAGAGAATTCGCCATGTTTTGTACGAACCACTTTGTTTTCTTTATCAAGACTTGTAACAGTATCTGTTACTAAGTTTACGTTTTTAGAACGTGCGAAGATTTTTTGTAAGTCGTATTGAATCGCATCTGGCTCAACACGTCCCCCAGCCACCTCGTGTAATTCAGTCATGTAAGTTAAGTAAGGATGTTTATCAATTAATGTAATTGTGACATCTTTATTCTTTTTCAACTTATGTGACAACGTCTTTGTAGCGGCTACTCCGGCAAATCCGGCACCGATAACTACGATGTTTGTTTTTGTCATTGCAAATCCTCCTTGATTTTTCTCACTTTAGTAGTATATTCTATTCTGCACTTTTTGTCCATTGATTGTCTGTTGTTTCACGAACTTTCTCCGACTTTTTGGTCTGAGTATTTTTTGAGTAATTTTACATGTGTTAACGCATAGTTTGCCGCAATCCCAATGGCTACCCCTGCAAAGATTCCGACGATTGACATCGCAGGTAAATATAAGAGCACGGTCCACGATTTTGCCATCCAGCTTGCGACCATTAATTGGCCGACATTGTGCAAAATTCCACCTGTGGCACTAACACCAATCATGCTTACGCGTTCTTCTCCGAGCTGCTTCACAAGATACATTCCAATAAAGCTCACGAGCGCCCCCATTCCACTATAAAGAAAGGTCGAGAATGTTCCACCAAGAACGGTCGTCATCAGCGTCTTCATCACTACCACTAAAACGACTTCTTTAAAGGATAGTGTGTATAAACTAATCAACGTTACAATATTAGCTAACCCAAGCTTTGCACCTGGCGCAAAGGTAAAAGGAAATGGAATGGCTTGTTCAAGTAATCCAAGGATAATCCCTTGTGCTGTTAATAATGCGATAAAGACAAGTTTTCTAAGATTGCTATTTTTTTGCATCCCATTCTCCTTTCCCAGTTTCTAAAAAAGGCCGGAAACTCGTCCAGCCTCTTCATGCTATTTTTTACGTCTTACTAATAATTTATTCTTCAAGCTCACGGCTTTTGGTGCCCATGTATGGAATAGTTCAAACCAGAACTTAGAAATTGGCATATCAAATTCACCGATATATTCCACTAACTCTGGATCAAACGATTGCTTGAATCCGTTAATTCCGCCATGATGTTCTTGGTCTTCAGAAACTCCGAAGAAGTCAAACGAACGGATGCCTTTTTCATCGTAAAGAGTTTGCATAATCCAAGATACAAGCGCCTTATTCGCGTTCAAGCCACCATCGTCTGTGATGTTTGCTCCGTATAAGTAGTACGCTTTATCTAAGTACGTTACGACGAACGCTCCGCTGACGACTTTCCCTTCTGGATATTTCTCTAAGTCGCCTTTCACGCGTTCAATTTCTTTTTCGTATTTAGCAATATTGACTTTCAATGATTCAATTTGCTTTTGTACATTCTCGATCCGTTTTGGATTGTTTAATGTTTCCAACTGTCCTGTTAACTTATCGAATTCTTTTTGCGCTGTTTCTAAGCGATTTGTCGCAAACGCTAATTGCACATTGTAGTCCACTTTCGCAAAGTATAAATCCACCATCCCTTTAGGGTGAAGGTGTTGATACATTGTTGTTAAATACTCGATACTACGCGCCACGTATTGATCACGCTCAGCCGTAATCTTATTTAACTCATCATAGATTGGCATATCTTCAAGTGTTCCCTTGTAGCAAACAACCCCTTGTTTCTTCGCCACATTCACTTTATAACGTTCTTTCTTATTGAACGTTTCGACGATGCCTTTCCCTTCGTCTTTCAACGGTAAAATCATTGTTAAACGTGGTTGAATCCCATCGAATCCTAAGTCCATTGGGCGTTCTACAAATCCAGCTGCTAAAATGTTTTTGCGGTATTCTTCATTATTGAATCCACCTTCAACCATTTCGAACTTGTTTGTCCATTCACGCCATTGTAATTCTGGGTCAATCTTTAATCCAAATGCATTTTTAGATTTCAAATACACTTTTAAAGTCGCAAACACAGATTTTAATTGTTCTGCATTTGTATAATCCGTTACGATTCCGCGCGGTGCATACGCTAAATATTGATTCACAACAGGTAATTTACGATAAAGAATCATCGCAGCCGCAACAGGTTCATGATTATCCGACATGACTAGTAGTACGTCTCTTGTCCATGAGCCATCCGTCTTCACTTCACCCCATTCAGGCGTTTGGAAAACCGTTCTGTTGGCTTGAGTTTCCATAAAAGCATGATACTCTTCCAACGCATTCGACATCTCTTTGATATACATGTGAGCACTCTCTTTCCTTTTTCATTTCCTTACCAGTATTACATTTTCAGCAAAATATGTCAAAACTTTAACAAAGAAAAAGCTTTACGTATCAGCAGCAGACGTTCTTCTAAAAGTTGCTTTTTTCCACATAAAAAGAGCGCACCTCGTGAGTGCACTCTTCGTTTCATTTTTAGAATAGTTTCAAGTATTGGTCTAATTCCCATTGAGTTACTTGACTACGGTAAGCAGCCCATTCGAAACGTTTTGCTTCGATGAAGTTGTCTAGGATATGACTTCCTAAAGCTGACTGAACAGTTTCGTCTTGTTTCAAGTATTCAATCGCTTCGTTTAATGTTCCTGGTAAATCATCGATTCCAGCTTCTTTACGTTCGCGAGCAGACATCGCATAGATGTTGCGGTCGATAGCTGCAGGAACTTCCATTTTTTCTTTAACCCCTTCAAGACCAGCTGTTAAAATCGCAGCCATTGCTAAATATGGGTTCGCAGATGGATCCACGCTACGTAATTCGATACGAGTTGAAATTCCACGAGATTCTGGAATACGAATCAGTGGTGAACGGTTACGAGCTGACCATGCGATATATACAGGCGCTTCGTATCCTGGAACTAAACGTTTATATGAGTTTACCGTTGGGTTACATACAGCCGTTAACGCTTTTGCATGTTTCATCACCCCAGCGATAAAGTGACGGCAAGTGTCGCTTAAACGTTGGTCGCCATTTTCATCGAAGAACGCATTGTTTCCGTCTTTATCAAATAAAGATAAGTTGAAGTGCATTCCGCTACCAGCAATTCCAAATACTGGTTTTGGCATAAATGTTGCATGTAATCCATGTTTACGCGCAATTGTTTTTACTACCAATTTGAACGTTTGGATGTTATCGCAAGCCGCAACCGCATCTGAGTATTTCCAGTCAATTTCGTGTTGACCTGGCGCTACTTCGTGGTGACTTGCTTCGATATCGAACCCAATTTTTTCTAATTCAAGAACGATTTCACGACGGCATTCTTCCCCAAGGTCGATTGGCGCTAAGTCGAAGTAACTTCCTTGGTCGTTTCCTTCAAGCGTTGGTTCGCCTTTTTCGTCCAATTTGAATAAGAAGAACTCTGGCTCTGGTCCTAAGTTGAAGTTTGAGAAACCTAATTCTTTCATTTCGTTTAACACACGTTTTAAGTTTGAACGAGGGTCTCCCGCAAACGGTGTTCCGTCTGGTTTGTATACATCACAGATTAAACGTGCGATTGTACCGTGTTTGCTGCTCCATGGGAATACTACCCAAGTTGAAAGGTCTGGATATAAGTACATATCACTTTCTTCGATACGAACGAATCCTTCAATCGAAGAACCGTCAAACATCATTTTGTTGGCCAACACTTTATCTAATTGTGTAATTGGCACCTCTACGTTTTTAATGGTTCCTAGAATATCCGTGAAGATTAATCGTAAGTAACGAACATCTTTCTCTTCTACCTGTCTTCTAATCTCTTCATGTGTAATCATTGGTTTCCTCCTATAAGTTCCATTTTTCTCCGCCAGACAAACGGCTAATATGCATAATCTCGTCGTAGAAAATTCTGCGGACATCCTCGTCCGTCAGTGCATCTTTAATGCTTTCTGCTGTAACAGAATTATTATTTTTATTAAAAATCTTCTGAATCGCCATAATGGTTAACCCATCGGCTAAATAGTCTTTAATTTCTAACAAGCGATCGACATCATTCAAAGAATACATACGGCGGTTCGTCTCAGAACGTTCTGGGATGACCAAGCGCTGTTCTTCATAATAGCGAATTTGTCGTGCAGATAAATCGGTCAGCTTCATCACTGTTCCGATTGGAAAGACGGCTAGTGAACGTCGTAATTCCTTTTCACCCATCTGTCTTCCTCCTTTATAGGGTTATTGTAAATAACGGTTGAATCTTTTGTCAAAACTGCCCTTACCTCTTATGTCATATAATATAACATGAAAAATGGGGTATTGTCCCAGTTAAGCTTTCGGTAGCTGAGATAATACCCCATTTTATGGTTTTGTGTGCTGTAGTATTTGTTATTTTTGAGATGTTTTGTTACTTAATCGACTCCTGATTGTCGTCTATTGTTTGAACGGTCTCATTGACTTAGTATTTTGGTGGTCTCACCCCTTTCCGTCTAAATTACTTTTACCCTCTTGAATCATCTTTATTCCATAGTGTTCCACCTCACTTATTAATGCGCTCATTTCAATTTCATCATTTGTCTTCATATTTTGGTGGACTCACCCCTTTCATGGTTCCTTAGTATTTCTTGTCAGTCTTATCTGCCTCCTGGTCTTCCGCCTTGTCCTGGTTGTCCTCCTGGAGCTCCTTGACCTGGTTGGCCACCACCAGGTCCGCCACCGATATTAGCAGCTTGTTTAGATGCTGTTGCAGTTGTTGAGTTTGATCCGACTTTAATGGTATATTTTTCGCCGTCTTTAATATCTGGACTACTAATTAATACTGTTGAGAATGACTTAAAAGCTTTTAGGCTTGCGACTGTTTTACCAGAAGAGTCGACTACTTCAACGGTTGTGCCAGCCGTTCCTTGAACACTTGCCATTAAGAAAGCTTGACTAGAGTCGCTACCGAATCCCATTGTCATTTGTCCATTGTCGACAAAGAGTACAGTACCACCGTTTAGTGTTGCGTTGTCGTCATAGTCAAGAGCAGCATTGGCTCCGCTTGTTGGACCATTGACAACGACTGTTCCACCGTTAATTTCAATTGATCCGTTGGCATCAAGGCCGTCTCCTTCAGCGTCTACCGTTAATGTTCCGCCATCGATGACAATCTTCACATCGCCTGCTTGATCTAAGTTTTTCGCATTTGTGGCTTCAGATTTTACTTTCTTCGTTTGTTGGCCTGGGCCTTGCTCCTCGGAAGATTCTAACGTCCAGTCCTTTGCGTTCAATCCATCGTCAGAAGATTTCACGGTAATCGTTCCACCGACTTGATGAATCAAGCGCGCTTCAAGACCTTCTTCACTCTTTTGTACGTCGATGGTTGCAC